>Ga0070729_10002486_pt1 | contig 23659 bp, 21 predicted proteins | sample tdDd472_FD_66725 | JGI IMG/M metagenome (GOLD analysis project Ga0070729, IMG submission 66725) | Marine sediment microbial communities from the Atlantic coast under amendment with organic carbon and nitrate - tdDd47.2 | ecosystem: Environmental > Aquatic > Marine > Coastal > Sediment | place... | reverse complement strand
TAAAAACGATGTATCTTTAATTAGTGGTCTTCTGAGCGTAATTCTATAAGTGGTATCCTGCAGCCATACCAAACTATCCGGTGTTTTTTTACCGCTAATTTTATCATTCAGATAAATCATTGCCCCTTCCGGTTGAGAAGAAAGCACAATTTTCGAATTATTTATTACTTCATTTACATCGGGTGAAGTTGAAACCTCTTTTTCGCAGGAAACTAATAAACTACCGGCAATAAACGACAATATTAAAATATATTTTTTCATAATTCCGCAATAAAATCAATATTCATAAAATTATAATTCTGGTTTATATCCAAGTGAACGGATATAATCAGAATCGAATGAAATAATAGTAGCTTGTTTCAGGTATGAGCCAAATATCCCATAGCCTCCCTGAACGTTACTGAAATCAGCTTCATCAAGGCGAACTGAAAAATTGTCCCCGCCAATAGATGTTGAAGAATAATAACTCGCGAGGTTTTCATCCATCGTTATAACTTCCAGCCTTGCAAGTACGATGTAATAATTTTCTTTATTTTCATCCCCTTGAGAGATTTCATTTAATGCTCGTTCGATAACCGACATTTTGTAGCTTATCCCGGCAGCTTTATCTGCAGGAGGAAAATATTTTATTGTTTCTCCCCCATTCTCTATATAATCAAGCGGGATGATAAGTTTCCTGATATTCTGAATCCCCTCGTTCTTTTTATACCACAAAACAGTAAGCTTCGGAAGATATATAACCTTATTGCTCCCGGTAAACCAGCCAACGGTTACTTCATCTTTCCCTTCTGTTGGTATAACGGAGTCTGAACCGTAATTAAACTTGAAAGTTTGAGGCGTCCTTGTAAAAGCTCTCAATCTCCTGCCGTTCGGCAGAAGCGCTTCTATTTCAAGTTCACTGTTAATTACTGGCTTAAAATTATCAGTATAATAGATTTTTATCGGAGTATTATATCTGGTGGTATCGATCCGGTCAACGATGCTATCTCTTAATGTGTAAACTGTATCCTGATACCATATCCTTACATAAGCACCTTCCAGAGTAGGGTCTGTGGTATTCTCGTATGGATTATATCCCTGAACATCATAACTTTTTGTGAGAATTGCCATCTGCATTGTTGTATCGGCTCTCACGATACAATTGAGCACGTACTTTTCCTGGTACTCATTTTTAGGATTAAAATTATCCTCGCATGATATGAATATTAATAACAGACTTAAAAACAGTATTATTTTAATTGCTTTTTTCATATTTCAATCTTCAAAGTAGCTGTTGGTAAAAACGGTAACATGTTAACTCTCTCGGCTGTATCTCTTTTGAAATAAAAAATATTCTTCCTGTTGTACACGTTTATTATACTGAAATCCAGGCTGAATTTTGCAAATCCTACCTCGAAACTTTTTGATACACTCAAGTCGAGCCTGTGATAATCCGGTAATCTACCTATATTTTTATCACCAAGTAATGAATATGGCGAGTACGATTCCGTGATATATGGATAACTGTGAAGATTCCCTATTTCTGCCCTGTCATAAAATCCTACAAGTGGTGTAAATGGTAATCCGGTATTATACGTCCAGATTGCACTTGCTTCCCAACCCCAGCCAATTTTATATTCAAGAATAAAATTGAACGCATGTCGCGAATCATAACGGGGGTAATAGACCCAATTTTCTATATCCTTGTACGCATAGCTCAACGTGTAAGTTGAAGTTACAGAAAAAGGTGTAAAATCATATTTCACGTAAAATTCAGCACCATAAGCTTCACCGTTACCGGAAACCAGGTCATTATCATCCGCACTTGATTTGTTTTGATTGAGCGAGGGTAAATCCGTTATACTCTTGTAATATCCCTCTATATTGATTTTCATATTCTCAAAAGTTGTTTCCAAACCAACGGTATAATGTCGTGATGTCGATGGATTAAGATAATCAGGTATAACAACCCAGGGTTCAAAGAGAGAAATCACTTCGTTCTCATCAGTCAATGTTGTAATCTCCTGGATATACAATCCCCAGGCAGCTTTAAATTTCATGAATGGGAAGATCATGTAAGTGGCACTGATCCTGGGTTCCATTCTGAAGCTTCCACCCTCGGTTAACCCGATAAGATTAAACCGGTTACCGAATTCCAATCCGAATTCTTCAAATCGTAAGAAACTATATTTAGCGTATAAACTGATATTACTTGAGAAATCTTCTATCTCGGCAGGCGAACCATTTGGATTTAGCAAAAACAATTTTGTATCAATTGTTTTAATATGAACTCCAACGTCAACTTCATCTTTACTATCCAACAAGTAAGTAAAATCACCCTTGAAAGTTACATCGTTTACTTCATTCGACTTTGGAGAAACCAGACTCAAATTTGGAGTAACTTCACCTTTAAACTTTGAAACGTGAATTCCAAACTCTGTCATCAGAGGACTGTCATAAACCTGAAACCATTTGAAGCTGAAAAGGTTGTTTTTCCAGTTAAAAGACTCCTTAAAGGGATCGTCTTCGTCAAGTTTATCAAAACTTAAGAACCCGGAAACTTCAAATTTTGCGTCTTTTATAAAATCCGGACTAGAATAATTAAGCTTAAAAAAACCGTCATAAAAATCGAAAGGAGCATTTTGTTCGTTGAAAAATTTACGTAATATATCATTGTTATAACTTTTTCTGGCAGTCAATATAAACGAACCATCCGGGATAGGTCCTTCCAGCATAACCTTACCTGTAAGATAACTGGAACTGGCTTTTACACCGAAATTATTTTTATTTCCATCCTTGGAAGTAATTTTTAATACAGAGGACATTCTCTCGCCGAACTGAGCACCATACCCCCCTTTGTAAAACTCGATACTATTAATCATCTCGGGGTCTATTACACTGAACAAACCCATGGCATGAAAGGGGTTATAAACAGTTGTACCGTTCATCATAACGAGGTTTTCATTACTGGCACCACCTCTTACATAGTACCTGGCAGATACATCACCGGTTGACCTTACACCAGGGATAAACTGTAAAGAACGGAATACATCTGTTTCAACACCCTTGGGTAAAGATTCTAGGTGTTTTACCGCAATTCTTTGTAACCCTATATCAGTTGCATTCTGCTCAACTACTCTTTCTCCAATCTTTTCGATTGTTTGCAGCTCAACCCCTTCGGTTGAGAGCTCAACATCTACCTGGGTAGTTTTATTAGGGGAGATAAATATCTCAATAACTTTCGAGCTATACCCTAGGTAAGAAAAAACCACCTTGTATTTTTTATTTGCCGGTATGGAGGTTATGAAATAATACCCGTTTCCATCGGTTGAAGCACCTGTCTTGAGTTCTTCAATGTAAACATTTCCATAAGCAAGAGCTTCACCATTAACTTCATCAGTCACAAAACCGCGAAGTTTACCCGAATTTTGCGCAAAAATAGCGCTTGTAAGTATCAAACCTACAATAAGAATGTAAATTGATTTTAGCTGTAGCATACGTAACCCGTAATGGAATAAAAAGTCGGGCAAATATAAATTTGCCCAAATACAAATTCAAATTAACTAAAGGGAGTCATTTACTCAATCGCATATTTATGCGGTATATCAACTAATTTACCTCTTCCACGACAATTCTGCTGCCGGAAACACTCTTGACAACAATTTTTGCACCGTGTTTGATATACTCACCAGCTGTGGTAACGTCCACCCGCTCATCCTTAACGATCGCGGTTCCGGCAGGGCGTAAATCGGTGTAGGCAGTGCCTTTTTCTCCAACCAAATGCCCGAATTGAGGTTTTGATGATGTGTAACCACTTGTTGTAACAAGTTGGTCAGACAATACAAATGCGTTGAATGCTCTCGTTTTTGGCAGATATTTAGCCAGCAAATACATCAGGAACAAAGATATAACCAAAATTGACGCAAACTGAATAATAGCCATTCGAAGGATGTTCCAATCAATATATTGAAAATCTGATATTAACCCGAGAAATATTCCTGCAACCGTCATAATTATTCCTAAAATCCCGAAAATACCAAAACCCGGGATCACAAATATTTCAAGTGCTATTAGTATTACTCCCACAACAAAAAGAAGTATCTCCAACCCGGAAACAAGTTCAAGTATAAAACCGGAACCAAAATAAATCGCGAGTGCAATTAGTGCAGCAGTACCGGGCAGCCCCCAACCTGGAGTTTTAATTTCTGTAAACATACCCAATATTCCAACCATTATAAGTATTGATGAAATTATTGGATGGTTTAGAAATCTCACCACACTTTCTGCCCAATTCTCTTTGGATTCAATAATTTTAGCACCTTCAAGATTAAATGCGGCAAGAACTTCTTTCATGTTTGATGCGATCGTATCCGTGATACCATAACTTAATGCTTCCGCAGATGTAAGCGTTACAAGTTTTGTACTATCAACCAGCCCCTCAACTACTACAGTTTCATCAACCATAGCTTCAACCACGTCAGTACGCCGCCCATTTTTTTCGGCTGTTGATCTCATTTCAGAACGCATGTATGACTGATATTTTTCAGCTTGCTTTTTACCGGCTTGATCAACTACCGTCGTGGCACCAATTGATGCACCGGGAACCATGGCAATTTTTTGACATGAAAGTGCAATTAGCGAACCGGCAGATATGGCACGTTTATCAATAAACGCGATAGTTTTAACATCGCTATCCAAAATGGCATCTTTGATTTGTGTCGCTGCATCAACTCTGCCACCGAAAGTATTGATCCTGAAAATTATCGCATCTGCAAAGTTTTCTTCGGCTTCAGTGATAACACGCTTCACATAAGGCACAAGTCCTAAATCAATTTCACTGTTAATGTTAGCTACATAAACTTTCGTCTGTGAAAACAGTGAACTGGCAGTAAGGAATACCAGTAATAATGCTAAAATTATTTTTTTCATTTTTATCGCTTAAAATAAATATAGTTTAAGATTTTATAGACAAGTTTTGCCGTATTAAAATCCGAAATAGTATTTTCTTCAATAGGTGCCAGTTCAACAACATCCAGACCAACAATATTTCTTCTTTCTGCAATATACCTTATCATGTCAAGTGTTTCATCCCAAAATAATCCTCCCGGCTCTGGTGTGCCGGTCGCGGAAATTACAGAGGGATCAAGCCCGTCAACATCAAAAGTGATATATACATTGTCAGTTAGAGTTTTTTCAACTTCTTTGTAAAAATGTTCGCCAAACTTTCCTCGCCTGATATCACGCGCGTAGAAAGTATTTATTTTATGCAACTTGATAAAATCTGCTTCTTCCTTGCACTGCGCACGTATCCCCACTTGTGTAATATTTTTTGTAAGCTCGGCAACTCTTGCCATTACCGAAGCATGTGAAAACTTGCTCCCCTCGTATTCATCTCGCAGATCTGAATGTGCATCAATCTGCAAAATTGAAAGATTTTCATATTTCTCGAAATGTGCCCTGAATGGTGCTGATGAAAGCGAATGTTCACCACCAAGTGTTACAACAAATTTGCCTGCATCAAGATGAGTTTTAACTTCAGTATAAATTTTATCAATCGATTTTTCCAGCGCAAGCCCTTCAAAACTTAAAGGCTTAAGAGAACAAATCCCCTTGTTAAACACTAATTCAGTATCAAGTTCCTCATCATAAAACTCAACATAGTGCGATGCCTCAAGTATTGCTGCCGGCCCTTTCCCTGTCCCGCCGCCATAACTTACTGTCTCTTCCAATGGTGCCTGAACAATAACAATTTCAGAATTTTCATAGCCCGAATGTTTTTCTTCAACGGCAAGAAAATTTTCGTTTATATCAAGATACTCCATAAATTCTCCAATCGTAATCAAAGTAAAAATAAATAAAAGAGGTCATTAAAAGAAATGAATTTAGGGGGAATTTTTCGGCAGTTTATTAGCAAACTGCCGAAAATATTAATTTTATTTTGTATTAACAATTGAAGTGATAGCCGCTTTTTCAAACTTGATTTTTACATTATTACCAACATCAACCAAGATAGTTTTTTCATCCATACCCGCGATTGTTCCGTGCATCCCGCCGGATGTAACAATTTTATCGCCCTTGGCAAGTTCGCTTAACATTTTATCACGCTCTTTGGCTTTTTTCTGCTGTGGTCTTATTATCATGAAATAAAAAATTGCGAAAATTGCGCCAAACATTATAAAAGTACTTAGTAAACCGCCGCCACCTTCACCCTGTGGTGCCATTGCTAATAGATAGTTCACTTACTCCTCCAGATTTTTATTTATATTTTTCGAAATTATATTAACTGTACTGTTTTTCCATTCTGTAAACTCACCACTAATAATTTTTTCCCTTGCCGTCTCAACAAGATTCAGATAAAAGCGGAGGTTATGTATAGTGGCTAGTTGAAGTGCAAGAATTTCATTTGCCGTGAATAAATGCCGTAAATAAGCTTTTGAAAAGTTTGAACAAGTGTAACAATCACAATTTTCATCCAACTTTGAAAAATCATCCTTGTATGCCGCATTCCTCATTGGGATATAGCCTTTAGAAGTAAACAAGTATGCATTTCTCGCGTTTCTCGTTGGCATAACACAATCGAACATGTCTATACCCCGTGCTATCCCCTCGAGAATATTTTCAGGGCGCCCGACACCCATCAAATATCTTGGTTTATTTTTAGGTAGAAAATCTGTTGTAAAATCAACCAAATCGTACATTGTTTCAGCAGGTTCACCAACAGCTAATCCTCCAACTGCATAACCATTAAAATCCAAATCCAGCAAAGCTTTTGCCGATTTCTCTCTCAAATCTTTGTACACACTCCCCTGCACTATTCCAAACAAAAATTGCTCGTGTCCATAAAGAGGTTTAGTCCTGTCGAATTCTTCTTTATTTCTAATAGCCCAGCGGGAAGTCATCTCTGTAGATTTAACTGCGTAATCATATTCACACGGGTAGGGGGTACATTCGTCCAGAACCATCATTATATCAGAACCAATACTCCGCTCTATGTTAATTACTTTTTCGGGTGAAAAAAAGTGTTCAGAACCGTCAAGATGCGATTTAAATTTCACACCCTCTTCCGAAAGTTTTCGTAACTCAGAAAGACTGTAAACCTGAAACCCGCCCGAATCTGTCAGAATTGGTTTATCCCAATTCATAAATTTATGCAAGCCACCGGCTTTCTCAAGAATTTCCGTACCTGGTCGCAAATAGAGATGGTATGTATTTCCCAGAATTATTTGTGATTTGATTTCATCAACAAGATCTTTTTGGGTAATCGCTTTAACAGTTCCCTGAGTACCAACCGGCATAAAAATGGGGGTTTTTACAACACCGTGTCCGGTATTAAAGCCACCGGCTCTTGCCTTGCTTTTTGTATCCTCGTGCTCACAATGAAAATTCAAATTTCAAAACCTCTAAACAAAATCAAATCATAAATTTACTTTAATTTTTATTCATCTTCCATTATAATCGGATTATTATTCCAGAACACGCCTTTTTTCCGCTTCCGAAAACATTTCACAATAATTTTTGCGGCCAAAAAGTGTTGCTCTATTTTTAGCTATTAGGTCGTATATCCAATCCCTTATTTTAACTGGAATAAACTTAAGAAAATATAGATATTTTTCCGGGAAAGTAAGATATTTACAGATTTGCAGTACAGCTGAAGATCTAAGATAAAAAAAATTCCCATCGGCAAAATAAACCGTTTCAGATGCACCCGATAGTAACTCTGCATCGAAGTTGGTCTTGAAATATTGCGACTGTGAAGATGTAAACAATAATTTCATCTTTTTATCCCGCTTCATTAAATAACGAACAATACTATTACATAGTATACAATCACCGTCAAAAATTACAACCTTGTTGATTTGTTCTGTCATTTTGTTATTCTAGCGAACAGACTCTTCGTATTTTTCCTGATCGATAAAAAGTTTTACAAGATCAATTTTTGTTTTATCAGAACGAATTATCAATGCTTTAAAATGATCAATAACAAACAATTCCCCCTTTAGTGGAATTTTGCCTGTTCTGGAAGTAATATAACCTGCTACAGTTTCGTAATCACCCTCCGGGATTCTAAGGTCGTATTCCTCGTTAAGTTGATCAACATCAACCTTACCGCTAACAATAAAGGTATGTTCATCAATTTTTTTGGCTATCTCTTCTTCAACATCATACTCATCTTTTATATCGCCCAGCATCTCCTCAAGTATATCCTCAACAGTTATTACACCGGCAGTACCACCAAATTCATCAATCACAATTGCAATCGATACCTGTCTTTCCAGCAATTCGTTTAATAAATCAAGTGCTTTTTTCGAGTCCGGAACAAAAACCGCATCACGCATCACACTCTTTAAATCTTCAGGTAGCTTAAACATATCATAAGCATAAACCAGACCACGAATATTATCAATGTTTTCTTCATAAACCGGAAGTTTGCTATAACCCGATTCAACAAATTGATTTACTACTTCTGTTATATTACTTTTAATTTCAACAGCTACAATATCAGTCCTGGGTGTTAAAATTTCGTAAAGTCTTTTTTCCTTTAACTCTATCATCTTATTGATAATATCGGTCTCTTGCTCTCCAACCATCCCCGCTTCCGAACTCTCATTCAGCAGAGTCTGTATGTCCTCTTTATCAAACAACTGTGATATGTTAGATTCATTCAACTTGCTGGTATTTGTCAATACTTCTGATAAATAAGAGGTTACGTAAACAACTGGATAAATAACAATTGAAATCAAACGGACTGGTAATATTGAATACATGATAAAACTATCTGCAATTTCCCTTGCAAAATATTTAGGGATTAGTTCTCCAAAAATCAGAAGTAAAAATGTAGAAATAAGTAAAATTTGTATTTCACTTAACTGGTATGTGTTAGTTAGAAAAATAGTTATAATTGACGCGAACGAAATATTAACAATATTGTTTGCAATGAGAATCGTGGAAAAAAACTTCTCGGGATTTAATACAAAGTAATGTGCTGATTTAGCGGCAAGTTTATTTTTACGTGCTCTAATCTCAATTTTAATCTTATTTGCAACAACATACGCGAGTTCTGAAGAAGAAAAAAATGCGCTTAGTATTATTAGAAATAGCAGGATTATTATATCTGGTAACATCTTAATATATCTTTTGTACAGTTAATTCATCAATTGATACTTTAAACTCATCTTTACCATCAGTAAAGCTTAGAATTGCGGTAATTGATTTTTCCGCATTAAAGAGTGGTGGCATTTTAATACCGCGATTAGTTGAAAATTGAAAATATGATGAGTTATTACCAGTCACATCACCCTTTGAGGAATTTGGTTTAAACTCTATTAATGTTTTATTATCCTGCACGATTGCAACATTCAACATTCTTGTGCTTTTCATGTCAAGCCCGCATAACTCTGTCAGAATTACATCACCCGATAAGTGGAAGCTACTTTCTCCACCGGGCATCAGATTCATCCAGCTTTCGATTTCATTTATTTTATAAAGTTTTTCCGCAACTGCTGTAAACTCTTTGGTTGATTTTTTTTCTATTTCTTTTTCACTCTTCATTTCCTGGGATGATGAACAAGCAGTAATTATCAAGAGTGAAAAAACCGCTAAAATGTAAACTTTATATTTTTTCATTTTTTACAAATAAATTATTAAAGTAATGGTAATAATATACAGAAGTATATTAACAATTAACGGTATGTCTGTCAATAAAATTTCAACCGTGTTTTCACCTTTATGCTTCTTAAAAACAAGGTACATGTACCTGAAAATTCCAAATATCACAAAAATTGTAGTATAGACCAGATTTTCTGTGTGAAAATGCTGCACAGTATGTTCCGATACTGAGTAAAGCGCGTATGAAATCACTACACCTGCGGCGGTAATAGCGCTTATTTGATCAATAAAATATAAACTGTACTCCTCAAGTACCTTTCGCGAACGGTATTCACTTACGGTGTGTACCAGCTCAGAACGACGTTTCATTGCAGCCAGGTATAATGATATAAACAATGTTGTTAAAATCAACCAGGAGGAAATGTACACCCCTATTACAAATGCTCCCCCGATAACACGCAGTAAAAATCCAAGAGATATACTAATCAAATCGAGGATAACAATATTTTTAAGGATCAGCGAATACAGTACATTCAAAATTATATAACCAATCAACACAAGGTTAAATTCGAAAGGGAAAAAATACATCAAGGTTACGATTATTATCGAAAGTACAAAAATTACAACTTTTGCTTTCGCGATACTGATGACTCCAGAGGCGAGCGGTCGATATTTTTTTTGAGGGTGCTCCCTGTCCGATTCTACATCTACAATATCATTAAACACGTAAATGGTGCTGGATACAAGTCCGAATACAAATGTGGCGAGAAGGACTGTAAGAAGATAGTCCTTCTCCCATAAAAGTTCGGCAAAAATCAGAGGTACAAAAACAAAAGAGTTTTTGATCCAATGTGAGATTCGCAATAATTTAATATAATGTCTAACCATTAGAATACTGCGGCTTCCTCGTATATCCCAAAAGGTTCCTTAAGTGCATCAATCATCTCACCCAAAGTAACATAATTTTCAGCAGCTTCAATAAATATCGGCATCAGGTTTGCCCCTGATCCGGCAGCTTCTTTAATCTTTTGAATTGAATATTCCACTTTCCCGTTATCCCGCTTTGCACGAAGATTGTTCAGCCTGTCCCGCTGCTGTTTTTCAACTTCAGGCGAGACCTCAAGTATCGGGATATCAATTTCGCTTTCAGGTTCAACAAATTCATTAATCCCAACCATGAACTTTTCTTTTCGTTCAAGCTCAAGTTGGTAGCGGTAGGCTGAGTCTGCTATCTCTTTCTGGAAATACCCTGCCTCAATAGCCGGGATAACCCCGCCAAAAGAATCTATTTCCGCAAATATTCGTTCTGCTTCAGCTTCCATTTTATTTGTTAGAGCTTCAACAAAATAGCTTCCGCCAAGTGGGTCTACAGTATTAGTTACACCAGTTTCATAAGCCAACAACTGCTGGGTTCTGAGGGCAATTTTTACAGCTTTTTCCGAAGGAAGAGCCAATGTTTCATCCATGGAATTTGTATGCAAAGACTGTGTACCCCCCATAACGGCAGCCATAGCCTGGAACGCCGTACGTACTATATTATTCTCCGGTTGCTGAGCTGTGAGTGTGCAGCCCGCGGTTTGTGTATGAAATCTCAACCACCATGAACGGGGATTTTTTGCACCATACTTGTTTTTTAATCTTTTGGCATAAATTCTTCTTGCAGCCCTGTACTTTGCAATTTCCTCAAAAAAATCGAGATGCGAATTGAAGAAAAATGAAATTCGCGGGGCAAATGCGTCAATATCCATTCCCCTGCTAACACTTTCTTCGATATAAGCAAATCCATCGGCAAGTGTAAATGCAAGTTCCTGAGCTGCTGTTGAACCGGCTTCTCTTATATGGTATCCGCTAACCGAAATTGGGTTCCACTGCGGTACTTCCTTTGTGCAATATTCCACCATGTCAGCAATTATCCTCATTGATGGTCTTGGCGGATAAATATACTCTTTCTGTGCGATGTATTCTTTCAAAATATCGTTTTGAAGAGTGCCGCGCAATTTATCAAATGATATACCCTGTTTTTTAGCCACAGCAAGGTAAAACGCAAATATCATCGCCGCGGGAGAATTTATAGTCATTGATGTAGATACTTTATCAAGAGGAATACCGTCGAATAATATTTCCATATCTTCAAGCGAAGAAATAGCTACACCACAAATCCCAACCTCACCTTCACTAAACACATCATCAGAATCTCGCCCCATGAGAGTGGGCAAATCAAACGCAACAGATAGCCCTGTCTGACCATTTTTCAGCAGGTACTTAAATCTTTCATTTGTATCTTCCGGCGACCCAAAGCCGGCAAACTGACGCATGGTCCATACCTTGCCGCGATATCCTGTCGGGTGTATTCCCCGTGTATATGGGTATTGCCCCGGAAACCCGATATCCTCGTTAAAATTGTTATCAGCAAGATTTTCCGGAGTGTAAAGCGGGTCTATCGGCTCACCTGAAACCGTAGTATATTTCATACCTGTATCCTTTGTTTTACCCAGGCTATCCAGATATTCGGTTTTTGCTTTTTTATATTCTTCAGAATTCATTTATCAACCCCTGACATATTTATGATCTATGTTCGCCCGAATCTTCTATCGAGCTCTATCAATGGAATTTTAATCACAATTGGCCGACCGTGAGGACAAACGTATGGCATTGAAGTGGCAAATAGCTGATCAACAAGAAGTTTCATTTCACGTTCGGTGATTTTATCTCCGGCCTTGATCGCTGCTTTACAAGAATACGATTTTGCTACGTTGTCTCTAACCTCAAGATCTTTTTCAATTTGATTTTTTTTAAATTCATTTAATATTTCTTTCAATGTTTCAATTTCTGACCCGATGTTAACATCAGAAGGAACCCCTGTGATTTCAACGGCATTTTTAGATAAAAAGTTTATTTCAAAGCCCAGTTTTATCAAATGGGGATAAAGTTCCTTCGCCAGAGCAAAATCACCCGGATCAAGTTTAATCTTTTGTGAAAAAAGTAACTGTTGCGAAAACGGAATATTCGCTGTAAATGATTTCAGCGCCTTCTCGTATAAAATTCTTTCATGAGCTACATGCGAATCAATTATCATAAGTCCGCTTTTTATCTGCGCGAGAATGTATTTATTGTGTAATAATACAATAAAACTTGAATCCTGTGTATCTATCTTATCATTTTCGGTAGATGAACTTTCATGATAAACTTCAATATGCTGTTGCCTTTCCCCCAACGGGTGGTCAACAGGAGAACCCGGAGCATTTTTTTTAATTTCGGTATTTAATGAACTAAACAAAAGATCAATATCCTCATCGCTATAAACAGGGTTGTTACTTTGCTCACTTCTATCCGGTCTGTAGCTCTTTCCCCCTCCGCCGAAAGATGGGCGATCACCAAAATCCTCGCGCTCGGTTCTGTTTCCCCTGTTAAATCCTAATTTTTCCCCTTCATAATTTGGGGTATTAAATGTCATTGTTGGAACTAGATCATAACTCCCGATACTTTTTCGCACAACTGCTTGTACGAAAGTATATATTCCGCTTTCATCATCGAACTTCACCTCAAGTTTACTCGGATGAACGTTGATATCAACTTTCGCGGGATCAACTTCAAGAAACAAAATAAAAAACGGGTATTCCCCTTTTTCAAGGATGTTTTCGTAAGCTGTAAAAACCGCATGATTTACTATCTTGCTAAAAACCGGACGGTTATTGATAAACAGGTACTGATCCCCCTTGCTCTTTTTTAGATAAGTCGGTTTTGAAACATACCCTGTTATGTTTATATAATCTGTAATTTCTCTAACTTCTATAAGCGCATCATTAATATTCTCGGAAAAAAGGAGAGATAACCTGTCGTCCAGTGTGGCAGCTTTAAGATCATAAACCACTTCGTTATCATTAATAAATTTAAAGCATACTTCCGGATAACTGAGTGCAATTTTCTTAAATGTATCCGTTATATGTTTTAATTCCGTAGCATTTGTTTTCAAAAAATTCCTGCGCGCGGGTGTATTATAAAATAGATTTTTCACCGAAACCGAGGTTCCCTTGGCGAAGGAACCTTTTTCAATACTTACATGATGTTCCTCTTCTACTTTAATTAAAGTACCTACCTCATCATCAGGTTGTTCGGTCCTTATCTCCAACTTGCTCACGGCTGCTATCGAACTTAAAGCTTCTCCCCTGAAGCCAAAAGTGTTTATTCTCTCCAAATCTTCATAAGTAACAATTTTGCTTGTTGCATGCCTGAGAATACATGTTCGCGCATCTTCTTCAGACATTCCTCCACCATCGTCAACAATCTGAATAAGTGTTTTTCCTGCGTCTTTTATATACAATTCAATGTTTTTGCCGCCTGCATCAATAGCATTTTCCATAAGCTCTTTGACAACGGATTCAGGACGTTGTACAACTTCCCCGGCGGCAATTTTATTTGAAATATATTCCGGTAATATTTGAATTTTTTTACTGCTCATCAATAACCAAACCTGCTATCCTAATTTACGTTCATAATAATAAACATCAAACTCTTCATGATTCTCTATATCAATCACTTCCCAACTATTTTTATCAATTTCCGGGAAGTATGTATCTCCATCATATTCTTTTTTCAAAAAAGATAATATCATTTTGTTACAACTCGCCATAGATTGCCGGTAGATTTCTTCACCACCAATGATAAATAGTTTTTCATATTTTTTATTTTCGCAATACTTGATAACTTCGGCAACCTCATGGAATATTTTCACCTCTTCATAAGGTGATTCCAACCCCTTATCCCTGGTTAAGATACAATTTAATCTCCCCTTAAGCGGTTTTCCGTTTCCAAATGAAAAAAAAGTTTTTCTTCCCATCAACAAGGGGTAAGTCATCGTTGTACGCTTAAAGTGTTTAAATTCCTCACTGATATGCCACGGCATTTTGCCGTTTTTACCAATTACAAAATTTTTGGCAATCGCGGCGATAATAATTTTATCCAAAAAATGCCTCCGGATATGTCATGCTATTTTGAAGATTTAAGAAGTGGTTCACGTGGCCGAAAAGTTTTTTACACGAACTTAATATATATTAAAAAATCTGCTTTAATTCAACCGTTACTCTTTCACTTTCACCATTATCCAAAATTACTGTAAAAGTTGTATCACTATATCCAAATAATTTTAAGGAAACTTTATATGCCCCGTTACGTAAATTCACTACGCTATCTGGGGTTACCTTCCCCGTGCTGATGCCATCAAGGAAAAGATTTGCACCTCCCGGGTACGTATAAATGTATAATTTTGATAATCCTTCTGAATCGGTACTTTCTGAGGGTAATTCTCTACAAGACATAAGGACAATAAGTGTTATTAATAAAGCCGCTGAAATATATCTGGAAAGTGTCATTCTATTTCCTCAAAGTTATTATAAACTCGGCTCCTTCACCAAGCGTGCTCTTTAACACGATAGTACCTTCGTGACGGTTTACTAGTTCTTTTACGATAAATAACCCCAGCCCCGTTGATGTTTCACTGCCGGTTGGTTTGGCTGAAAGTTTTTGAAATTTAGTGAATAACTTTTCTTTATCGTCCTCCGTAAATCCCGGACCTTCATCCTTGATGCTGAAATGAATTTGCGAATTTTTTTCTTCTAATTTTATCCAAATATTTTTCCACAAAGGGCTGTATTTAATTGCATTGCTGATTAGATTATCAAATATGTTTTTCATCCAAACTTTGTCAACCAAACCGTAAACTTCGGGTTGTATGTCGCTGATAATCGTCTGATTTTTACGCGAAGCTAATATTTTATTCTGGCTGATAATATTGTTTAATAAATCTGACAGGTTTATTTCCGTTTTATGGAGCTGTAAGTCAGCGGCATTTGTTAATGCATTATCCAGAACTTCTTTAATTATATTAAACATGTTCGTTGCCGCTTCAAAGATGATTTCAACAGCCTCCCTTGAATCTTCAGATAAATCTTCCTCCTCAGCTAATATTTGTTCCAGACCAAGAATAGATTGTAACGGGTTTTTTAAATCATGCGCTGCAATACTTAATAACTCGCCTTTAAATTCGTTTAATTTTTTTAACTCCTCGCTTGTGTTCACACTCTCCTGAAGATAATGCTCTACTCTTCTTTTTTCTTCTTCCAAATCCTTGGTTCTTTCAAGAACAAGCAGCTCAAGCTCTTTTCTATTTAATTCCAGATTTTTTACTCGTTTTGCATTGATTATCATGACAATAATTATAACCACGCCAATCACAAAAAAACCGTATACTATCATCATTCCTGGTTTGAGATACCAGGGAGAATATACCGTAAAATTAAAACTTTCAGCCTTACTCCATTTGTAGCCATCTTTTTTTGCACGAACGGAAAATCTGTAATCACCGGGCTGCAGATTAGTGTAACGGATGGTGTTGATTGAAGTTATTTCATGTAAATGATTATCATTTCCCAACAACGAAACTTCAAACTCAATATTATCCGTCGGGTAAAAAAGACTTGTGTACCTGACGAATAAACCGGTACCTGCTTTATAATCACGGATGGACGAAACAACTTCCTTATTTTTGGTGTTAAAAAAGGAGCTTTCAATAAATACCGGTTTTGGAGTTACATTTGCCCCCAGTATATCTTTTTCACTTATGGCTATACCGTTAGGTGTACTTGCCCACAAGCGATTATACTTGTCTGTAATTAGCCCCTCTATTGTAATGGTTGAATTCGGTAAACCGTCATTTTTATTAAAATAAGAAGTACCGTCTTGAGATAATAAAAAGATTCCTCGATCAGTCCCCAACCATAAATCGCCGTTAATTCCCCTCTCAACTGCACGAACATTGGGCGACCCTAAACTGGCCATGGATTCATTAACCTTTACAGCATATCCTTTCATTTCCAACAGACTTAAGTTGGTAGCGAGATAGTATGTATCTTCAATTTTTTCAATATCATACAACCTAACTCGGAATCTTCCACCGGGGTCAATTCTTGTACCAAAAGGCACAAACTCATCAGAAACTGCTGAATATTTTGCAAGGTGATAACCATCCCCGGTCAACCCAAGGATTATTTCGCCTTCAACCACCTTAAGATATATAGGCAAAAGCTTATCATTATAATCGAATTTATACTCTTTAATAGCACCATTCTTATCAATTTTTATTGGGATGTTTTGCTGCTCTAGCAAACCCCACACTTCACCATTATCATCTAATCCCACAAAACTTAATCTGTCATTCTCTATTCTACGATGAATCACGCCAGAACCCGTTTCAAAATATATCTCACCACTCCTGTAGGATACTATAATATTTTCATCCCCTGCTTCAAAATCGTAAATAGGACCATCAATAGTAGTCGGGATTTTTAGAGCTTTTTTATCATCTATATTTATACGATAAATATTTTCCTGATTCGAAAAAACAAATTCTGTCTCATTCAATGCAGCAATTTTTGAAATAAAGGCATTTTCAAGAATTTTAGTCATACTGAAAATATCAACTTTTCTGAAAGCTGCGCGGGTTAACAGGAATACACCATTTTCACTGGCACACCAGATACCGCCATTAAGATCTTCTTCCAGATAAACAGCCCTGGTTAAATTTGCGGTCTCTATTTTTTCAATTTGTTGATCTCCACCGGTATATAAAAACAAACCATCATCCCAGGTACCAAGCAAGAAATCATTCCCAAAATTTAAAAAAGTAGAAATCGATAAATTGGGAATTATAGGAATTAAAGTTGTATGATCATTGTAGATTCCATCAATCTCAAACAAACCTGAATTCGTCCCTATGACAAATCTTTGATCATAAATACCAAAATCATTAATAGTAAGTTGCGTTATACCATCAATATGCACTTCTTCAAACCGGTCTTTTGAAGGAATGTATTTTAGCAGATAACCCCGCCAGCAAGCGGCATAAATGTTTCCTTCACTATCTTCTCTAACATGGTACGAAGAAAGATAACTATCCGGGTGATATTTTTGTTCAATATAATACTTTTTAACGTTGCCGGAATCCAACAAGGTAATTCCATCCAATTCAGATATCCATATCCTTCCCCTGCTATCTATAAGGGATGACTTGGGATAGTATAATTTATTTTTTTCACTTTTTAACGAACCGTCAAGAATTGTCCTGTAAGAAATATCCTTAAATCTTCCCCTTGGGTTGATAATTTCACCAAAGCCAAAATCACTGACTACAAAAACTCTTCCTGAACTGTCAACAACTACATCTTTCGTGTAGCTGGATGGAAGAATGTTGTTTAAGATTAGAAATTCATCACCGTCATATCTTATTAGTCCGCCGTCAGACGATATCCACATAAAACCTGTGTTATCGCATTTTATTCTCTTGGTCAAATTTGTTGATAACCCTAACTGCTCATCATAATGCTTTAACTGAAACGGACCCAGTTCACCGGCTTCAAGTAAATTGACGAGAATCAGGAAAAACAACGATATCGAAGTAATTACATTTTTCATCTACAAATCAATTAAACAGCAACCTCAAACTTGATTCTATCATGACATTTATAATCAAGCAGCTCAAAATCTTCAAATCTAAGCTCATCAATCGGTTTTTTTGCTATAACCAGTTTAGGCAGAGGCAGCGGGTCTCTCAACAACTGCTCTTTCAATCCCTTTACATGATCGTAGCGCTCCATTTCGGAACCTTCATCAGCAACATAAATATGTGCATCCACGATTGTGTGCCCAAACTCTCCCAGTTCAAGATTTGTCTCCTGGGCAATAATCTGCGTTAAAAGTGAATACGCGGCAAGATTAAAAGGAATTCCCAGTGCAATATCACCTGAGCGTTGTGTAAGATGACAATTTAATTTTCCGTCATTCACATTAAATGTATAAGTGTAATGACAAGGCGGAAGTTTGCTATGAATTGCATTACCAGGCTCCCATGCAGTAACTACTAATCTTCTGCTATTAGGATTACGCTTAATTTCATCAATTACATATCGGATTTGATCTACTTCTTTAACTTTCCAATTACCATTTTTATCTTTTTGTGCGCTAGGAAAATGACGCCAGTAATAACCGTAGGCGGTTTCAAGGTTTCCATCTTCATCTGCCCATGCATCCCATATTTTGGTATGTTTGCGCAAATTTCTAATATGATTATCCCCCGATAGATACCATAACACTTCATGCAGGAGAGATTTCCATATCATTTTTTTTGTTGTAAGAAGTGGAAAACCATTATTCAAATTCACCTTATAAAATGCACCGAAATAAGACAAAGTATCCACACCGGTTCGGGAAGATTTTCTTACCCCGTTTTCCAAAACTAATTTTACAAGATCTTGATACTCTTTCATAAAATTCCAATCTAAATTTTAGTGTTTAATATACTAACAATCTCAACAGAGGCCTGCTTAATCCCTTCCTTGTAATGTTTAAGGGAATCCTTAAAGTTATCAAAATATTTGGATATTTCTATAATATACCAATTTTTATTTGAAACTTTAATCGTGGAAGAACCACAAACAACAGCAAGCGGGAGATTATTCCTTATTGCCAGATTCCCTATGATGCCAACTGCCTTTTCCATAAAACTCTGTTCATCAAGTTTCCCCTCCCCTGTAATAATCAAATCGAAATCACTTATCTCAATATCTTTCAAAATATATTCGGATATAAATTTCTCCGAATTGATTAGCGTGACATCATAATAACTTGTAATGAGAGAAGCTAATCCACCCCCCGCACCTGAAAAGTTTTCACCTGATAATCCAAGGATATTTAAAATGTTATCGAATCCTTTCTCTATAATTTTAATCCCTGAATCATCCAACCCTTTTTGTGGTCCATAAACTCTCGCTGCCCCAAACTCCCCGGTCAACTGGTTATTACAATCAACAACAAATTTTATCCTAAACGGTAATTTTATATTTGGCGCAATAATCTTATTTACAAAAGGGAAATATTCCGGGAGAGGAGGTAATTCATTATTTTTATCGTCTAGTAATTTTAATCCGAAAACAGACAACATGCCAATGCCCATGTCCACCGTTCCGGTTCCCCCAACGCCAATTATTATTTCATCAACCCCGGAATTGGATTCATATAATATCTTAAGAGATTTTATAAGTTCCCCCACACCGGCGGAAGATATTTTCAGAGGATGGTTATTTGCCGGAATTTCACTCCCCAACCCGATTATTTTGGCACTTTCAATCATCAGGGAATTAAATAATTTTACGTATGGAAGGCCGGTAACTGCATTTCCTTTATCACAAGGCACATCGGCGTATAGTAATTGTGCATTTTCGATGTGTGAAAATATTTCAAGAAAACCATCTCCTCCATCAGATAGAGGTGCGGTTACCGAATCAGGATATTGTATACCGGAAAACTCTTTGATGTAATTTTGAAGAAGATCGGCAATTTCAACTGAGTTGGCACAACCCTTAAAACTATTTGGCGCGATTAGCACCTTTTTCATTGTTAATCTCTCGAAAAAACTTCAATAATTTTTTTCTTCGTAGTTAGTAAGTCTTGTGAAATAACTTTAACATCACCTAATGCAGGCATAAAATTGGTATCACCATTCCAACGGGGAACGATATGAAAATGGAGGTGTGTATCAATTCCGGCACCGGCTGCTTTCCCAAGGTTTGCTCCAAAATTAAATCCGTGCGGTGATAACACTTTTTCAAGAGCTTTGATCGCTCGCTTAACAAGTATCATCATCTCGGTTGTTTCATTTTCTGTAAGCTCGAGCATATTGGAAATATGCCTTTTTGGTATTACCATCAAATGCCCGTTATTATAGGGATAGAGGTTTAACATCACAAAACAATTTTCGCCATCATATACTTTAATGCAGCTATCTTCTTTTATATCTGCCCGAACAGCATTACAAAACACGCAACTACTATCTGCTTTTTTATCTTTGAACGAATCAATGTAGTTTGAACGCCAGGGAGACCACATTTTTTCCATTTTAACTCCTCGATAAAAAAAATGGGCAGAACGGAATTTTCACCCGAGCTGCCCATTTCACAAATTTTAAGATTTTATTCTTCTTCTTTCGATTTTTCGTATTCAGCAATAATTTTAGCTTCAACTTCTTTTGGTACATCCTCGTAATGCGAAAATTCACGATAGTGCATCCCGCGACCTGAGGTTATACTTCTTAGTTGAGTTGAATACTTGTAAAGTTCTGCCAAAGGAACTGTAGCATTGATTATCTGGAACGGTCCCTCTGATTCCATACCCGAAATTTTTCCGCGACGACTGGAAATATCACCCATCACGTCACCCATAAATTCTTCAGGCACTTTTACTTTAATTTTATAAATTGGTTCAAGAATTACCGGCTTCGCTGCCAAAAATCCTTTTTTAAACGCCTGTGATGCAGCTATTTTGAACGATACTTCATCAGAGTCAACGTTATGGTACGAACCAAAATGTAATGTTGCTTTTACATCAATTACACGGCTGCCTGTTAAAACGCCTTTTTCCATTATTTCTTTTAAGCCTTTTTCCACGGCCGGGATAAACCTTCCGGGAACAACACCGCCAACAATAGCATCAACAAATTCAAAACCTTCACCTCGCGGCTGTGGTTCTAATTTAAGAATTACATGGCCATACTGTCCGCGGCCACCTGATTGTTTTTTATGCTTATATTCTGCTGTCTCACAAACACCTTTGATCGTTTCACGATAAGGTATCCTTGGCTCAATAAGTTCTACTTCAACATTATATCTGTCTTTCAAAAGTTTAACAGCCAACATTAACTGTAATTCTCCCTGACCGGAAACAATTGTCTGTCCCAGTTCAGGATCAAATTTTACATTTAGCGTTGGGTCTTCTTCGTGAACAGTATGTAAACCGGATGAGATTTTATCCTCGTCACCTTTGGATTTTGGCTTAATTGCACCACGTATTACCGATGGCGGGAATTTCATTGGTTCGATTAAGGTATTATTACCTTTTACCGCAAGTGTATCACCTGTATGCGTATCTTTAAGTTTTACAACCGCACCAATATCACCTGCAACCAATTTTCCAACTTCAGTTCTGTTTTTTCCGTTAAGAATAAAAAGCTGTCCCATTCTTTCGGATTTGTTGTTATTCGTGTTGATAAGATCAAGCCCGTGTGTTAAAGTACCGGAACAAACCTTGAATATCGACAACTCACCTACGTGCGGTTCTGAAAGTGATTTAAAAACTATCAGCGAAAGAGGACCTTCAGGATCACAAGGGACTTCAAATTCTTTCTCACCGTCAGCTTCTCTTGCTTTAACCGGACGGTTATCAGCTGGAGAAGGCATGAAGTTAACCATAAAATCCATATAATTAGTTAACCCAACTGCCATCGAAGCCGAAACTGCAAACATTGGAATTAAACTTCTTGATAACACTGCGGTTTTTATACCTTTTGTCAAATCTTCATCAGAAAGTGTACCTTCTTCAAAAAACTTGTTGAGCAGAGCTTCATCACTTTCAGCAATTTTTTCAATCAACTCTTCTCTTAAACCTTCAGCCTTTTCAAGTACATCTGCCGGAATATCTTCCTCGGTTACCTTTTTTGAACCCGGCTCACCAAATGTAAAGGCTTTCATCTTGATGATATCAACTACAGATTTAAAGCCTAATCCCTCTTTTACAGGAAAAGTTATAACAGTTGCATCATGGCTCATTCTTTCCTTGACCATTTCAACAACTTCATTAAATCTGGAGTGTTCATTATCAATTTTGTTTACTATTATAGCCGAAGGGGTTTCATTCTTTTGAACAAATTCCCAAATAGCCTCGGTTCCAACTTCAACACCTTCAACACTATTTACTACCGCGGTAGCTGTATCGGCTACATGTAGGCAGCTAAGTACCTGACCGATAAAATCAGAATATCCGGGGGTATCTAAAAGGTTGAGTTTGTGGTTTTTCCATTCGACGTGAAGTGCAGAAGCTGCTGTGGATATTTTTCTTTCTATTTCGTTAGCATTAAAATCCGAAACGGTATTACCGTCATCAACGCTTCCGATTCTGTTCGTTTCTCCAGCGGCATACAGTAAATTTTCGATAATGCTGGTCTTACCGCTGCCGCCATGACCATAGAGAGCTATATTCCTTATAGCTTCGGTAGTATATTCTTTCAAAATACCTCCCTCAATACTTAATTAGATCATACAATAACGCATTAAAAAATTGTTAATTTCTAAGATAAATAAAAAATACCCATATATCTACCAATAAAATAAAATTCCGCACTTCGTGATTAATTTATTTACGAAACGCTGACCAAAATGTAGAAATTCCTTGCGAGATAGCCTTCAAGTTGCTGACTAATTGGCTGATAGGATTTTGAGAACCTGAACCTAGAGACATTCCGCTGCTGAATGAACTTATACGCTCCCTGATACCCGCTATTTGTTCATCTATTTCTGCGCTTCGTTTCTCTAATCTTCCGGTTATTTCAGATGTGTTTTCCAGAGTTTTATCTAATTTTTGAATCGCGGGGATTACTTCATTTTTAATTTCAGTTATATCCCCGCTAATCTTTTCTGTAAAATCACCAAGCTTTTTTAACGTAATTATCAACATTATTACTGCGATAATCGAAAAAAGTAATAAGACCAGGATGAGAATTTCCGATATACCCATTCGCTTTTATGATTCTTTTGTTGATTTGTAGGTGTCTATACCGGCTTTTACAGCTGTTTTAAGCTTTTCACCTTCAGTCTCTAGTTTTTTTTTATTATCCTCAACATATTCACCGGTTTTACTCTTTGCTGTTTCGATAACTTTTTCTGCTTCTTTTAAAAGCTCATCAACTTTTGTTTTAGCTTCCGTTATTAGAGATTCTGACTTTTTTTTTCCGTCATGAATCAGCTCATTTGCTTTTACCTTGGCATTTTCAAGATATGTTTCTGCCTCATCAAGGTACTCGTCGGATTTTGTTTTAATTTCCGTGCGTAGTTCCTTACCCGATTTGGGTGCATAAAGAAGGGCTACAATCGAACCGACCATTGTACCGGTGATAAATCCCATTACGAAACCTTTTCCGGCTCCTTGTTCATCAGACATAAATTCCTCCTTTGTTATTTATTATTGGGTCAATTGA
>Ga0070729_10002484_pt1 | contig 23671 bp, 24 predicted proteins | sample tdDd472_FD_66725 | JGI IMG/M metagenome (GOLD analysis project Ga0070729, IMG submission 66725) | Marine sediment microbial communities from the Atlantic coast under amendment with organic carbon and nitrate - tdDd47.2 | ecosystem: Environmental > Aquatic > Marine > Coastal > Sediment | place... | reverse complement strand
TAGTCGAGCAACGCCTTAGCGAAGTCCATTGCGGAAATGCCGGTATCACGGGTGACAGGCTTAACCGAAATAATAAACTCGTGACTGGCACGGCGACCGTTGTAAGCGACATCAAAGCCGGCCTCACCCAATGCCACCATGAGATAGTTGGCATTAAGCACTGCGTAATCGGACACACGGCGCATACCGTCCTTGCCGAGCATACGCATGTACACATAGGCACGCATCAACACACCGATGTTGCCCATAAAGGCGGATAAACGACCAATAGTACCGGGGCAATCCTGCTCATCGGCCCACCGGTAGTTGTCGCCGTCTTTAACGACATACGGTATCGGCAGATGCGGCTTCAGTCGTTCACCAACGCTCACCGCGCCGGAACCGGGGCCACCGCCACCATGCGGCGTAGAGAAGGTCTTGTGCAAATTCACATGCACAACATCAAAGCCCATCGCACCGGGAGACGTCCGGCCGAGAATAGCGTTGAGATTTGCACCATCGTAATAGAGTAAACCGCCAGCCTCATGCACGATTCCTGCAATCTCTTTTATCTGACGTTCAAACACACCCAAAGTCGACGGATTGGTCAGCATAATGCCGGCAGTTTTCGGACCGACAGCCGCACGCAGTGCATCGATATCCAGGTCGCCATCGGGCTTAGTCGGAATCTCAACCACTTTGCAGCCGCACATCGTTGCGGTTGCCGGATTTGTACCGTGCGCCGCATCAGGACAAATAATCTCGTTGCGTTCAAGATCGTTTCTGGCTTTGTGATAAGCCTGAATCATCGCAACGCCGGCCAGTTCGCCCTGAGCACCCGCCATAGGTGTTAACGAAGATGCCACCAGGCCGGTAGCCTCCTGCAACATCTCCTGCACTTCATAGAGACACTTAAGCGTGCCCTGAGAGAACTGATTCGGTGCCAATGGATGCCGGCCGAGAAACTCCGGCAACATGGCCAACTGATTACAGGCCTTGGGGTTGTACTTCATCGTACAAGAGCCCAAAGGATAAAAATGCGTATCGATCGAAAAGTTCAGCTGCGATAAACGCGTGTAGTGACGCACTACCTGCAACTCCGACACCGACGGCAAAGCCGGTTCGGCCTTACGCTGCAGCTCTGCGGGTATACCCTCAACCTCAGCGGCTTCAGTCGTAAAATTACGACTGCCGTGCCGGGCATGTTCTTCAAAGATTACTTTTTCAATCACAGCCCTATACCCCCTGCGCCGCCAATACCGAAGCCATCGCTTCTACGTATCGGTCTATCTGCCCGGCGGTGCGATTTTCAGTAGCACACACCAACAATGCGTTACCCAGCTCGGGGTAATCTTTGGACAAATCAAAGCCGCCCAGAATATTTTGTGCGGCAAGCGCCTCGAGCACCGGCGCAACCGGCCGGTCGAGTATCAAAACCGCTTCGTTAAAATACGGCTGCGAAAATGCTGTACTAATGCCGTCAATTTTCACCAGCCCGTCAACCAGTTTGTGCGTGTTGGTGTAACTGGCATTGGCTACCTGCCGGAGACCGGTCGCCCCCATCAGTGCCATATATATAGTTGATGCGGTAACCACCAAACCCTGATTGGTACAAATATTGGATGTGGCGCGGGACCGGCGTATGTGTTGTTCACGGGCCTGAAGGGTCAGTGTAAAGCCGGGCTTGCCATCAATATCAACCGTACGCCCAGCAATACGCCCCGGCATCTGCCGGACGACAGCCTGACGACACACCATATAACCGTAGTAAGGACCACCGGATGCCATTGGCACGCCAAGCGGCTGCCCGTCGCCGCAAGCGATATCGGCACCGTCTTCGCCCCACTCGCCGGGCGGCGTAAGCAATGCGAGCGACAAAGGATTAGCAATTGCGATCACCAGAGCACCCTGTTCGTGCCCCCAATCGGTGAGGGCATCAACCTGTTCAAGATTGCCGAAGAAGTTGGGCTGCTGCATCACGATCGCCGCGAAATCACCGCCGGCCAACTGATCCAGAGCAGCGATATCCACGACGCCACCTTCAACCGGCAGATCGACCAGTTCGATATCCTGACCGCTAATAATATTAACCGCGACTTCACGGTAATAAGGGTGCACGGTACGCGGCACCAAGATGCGTTTCGACTTGGTCTTGCGATTAGCCCGGACGGCCATCAGACAAGCTTCGGCAAACGCCGTGGCACCGTCATACAGTGAAGCATTGGACACATCCAGACCGGTAAGCGTAGCCATCATCGTCTGGTATTCGTAAATAACCTGAAGCGTGCCCTGACTGGCCTCCGCCTGATAAGGCGTATAAGCGCTGTAAAACTCGCCGCGGGTAGTCACATCCCACACTGCTGCCGGCACATAGTGGTCGTAACTCCCGGCACCGATAAAGCACACAGGACGACCATCTTCAGCAGCACGCTCATGCAATAACGCGGTTACTTCGGATTCACACAGTGCATCAGGCACACCCGACAGCCCCTGCATCGTAAGAGACTCGGGTATCTCATCAAACAGCGCGTCGATGCTATCTACACCGATACGCGCCAGCATTGCACTCAGGTCATCCCGGGTGTGTGGAATAAAAGGCATGGTTTTTCACTTCAATTAAAGTTGATGGCAGAGCGACTATTAGTCTTCTAATCCGGCAAGGAACTCTTCGTAGGCCACGGTATCCATAAGGCCTTCAAGCTCATCTTCGTTATCTGCAGCGATACGGAACAACCAACCACCTTCATAAGGGTTGTTGTTAACCAACTCGGGCTCATCCGCCAGATCAGGGTTAGTATCAGTAACAGAACCGGTAAGCGGACTGTATACATCACTGGCTGCTTTAACCGACTCCACCACAGCAGCAGCGTCACCTTTAGTAAAGGTCTGCCCTTCATCAGGCAACTCGACAAACACAAGTTCACCCAACGCTTCCTGCGCGTGATCGGTAATTCCCACAGTAATCGAACCATCGTCTTCAAGACGCAACCATTCATGATCCTGTGTGTACTTCAGGTCTTCAGGTATTTCAGACATACCATTACTCCGCAATTTTAAATTTATGTTTTTTTAGCTAAAACTATTTTTATCAGTCCGGTATTTGTACCGGCTATTTTTCAATCCAACAAACGCTAAATCAGCACCTCACCCTTACGAACAAAAGGCGCTTTTACTATTTTCGCGTCAATCAGCTTGCCGCGAATATCAACCTGACATTCCTGCGCGTCCGCGGGCACCCGGGCCAAGGCAATTGTTTGCTGCATAGTGGGCGAGAATGTGCCGCTGGTCACCTGACCGTCTCCCTGAGGTGAAACCACCTTCTGCCCGTGCCTCATAATACCTCTGCCACAGAGCAACAGACCGACAAATTTGAAACCCGGGCCTGCATCCCGCTGCGCCTCCAGCGCTGCACGGCCGTTGAAATCACGCTCAGCCGGCTCCCAGGCAACAGTCCAGTTCAACCCGCATTCTAAAGGCGAAATACCGGCATCCATATCCTGCCCGTACAAATTCATACCCGCCTCAAGACGCAACGTATCACGGGCGCCCAAACCGCAAGGCGCGACACCCGCAGCAACGAGTGCCGCCCAAAAATCCGGTCCCTGCGATGCCGGCATAACCAGTTCCCAGCCGTCTTCACCGGTATATCCGGTGCGCGCCACAAACAGGTCTATCGCTTCGCAAGCTTGAAACGGCATTAATTTCTCAGCGTCTGACCGGAGTGTTTCCGGCAACAAAGGCAACGCTTTGGCGATCGCATTCGGCCCCTGCACAGCGATCATCACGTAGTCGTTTGCAGGCTCAACCGCTACGTCAAAGACTCCGGCTTGTTGAGTCATCCATTGCAGATCAGCTTCCCTGGTCGCTGCGTTAACAACCACGCGATAACTGCCATCTGCCCGCAAGTAGGTAATCAGGTCATCAATAACACCGCCCTGCTCATTCAGCATGCAGCTGTAAAGACCCTTCCCCGGCACTTGTAAACGTTCAACATTGTTTGCCAGTAATTTTTGCAGATACGCCTTGGCATCGGGACCACTCACATCCACAACAGTCATATGAGACACATCAAACATACCGGCATCTTTGCGCACTACATGATGCTCATCCATCTGAGAGCCGTAATGCACGGGCATATCCCAGCCACCGAAGTCCACCATGCGGGCTCCGGCATCAACGTGCGTCTGATACAAAGGGGTGCGGTTTGCCATACTCAAAATATCCTGTCCCAAAACAAAAAAAGGCGGCAGCCGCCCACTGGCAGCTGCCGCCCCTCTGTCCTGTTACCTGAGAGAATTAGTGCAGAACAATACGCTGCACATCACCCCTTCGGTGGATCGGCCCTGCCGATCGCTCTCCAGAGTCAACCAGTGTTTCGCAATACCTTATGCCTGAGCGTTTCCGAGCGAGTTGCGCCTTCGGCGGTCACCTAAGTGACTCTCTCATGCGAATCCTAGTGATTGAAGCCGTTATTCTAACTGACTGGTGACGGGTCGCAAGCTAAACCGCCGTCTGCCGCAAAGCCGCAGATGGCAGATCACCAACCAACCCCATGGCATGCTCAGCAAACTTGCGCTTGGCAGGGGCTACGGCATTCACCACGCCCAACCCGGCGCCCCCGGCATAGGCCAGCACCTCAGGCGTGCCCGCGGAAGAACCCGCGAACAACTGATGCAGAAAGTTCATCATTCCGAGCGTCAACTCGGTATCGCGGCGGCGGCATCGTTCAAAACTTCGCAACATCACCGCGTCACCGGGATCGGCATAACGGTTTTGCAGAAAATCACCCAGAACATCAGCGAGTGAAGCAGCATCCAGCATGCCGAGGTTCACACCCTGTCCTGCTAAAGGATGAATGCGATGCGCAGCATCGCCAATCAAAGCAAACCGCTCGCCGGAGTAGCTATCAACATGTGCATAACCGAGCGGGAACGCGGCACGCGGCGTTGAGCACTGCAAGTCCCCTAAAGCATTGTCGGTTGCAGTCGTAAGCGCCCGTGCAAATTCTGAATCATCCAGGGCCAACAACTCATCAGCCCGCTCGCTGTCACAAGACCAGACAATGGAGCATCGACCATCGGGCAAAGGTAACAAGGCTACGGGCCCGGTACTTAAGAAGCGCTGCCACGCTGTGTTGTTGTGGCTGCGCTCAGGCCTGATATGCGCAACGATAGCCTTCTGTGCATAGCTGTCACTGCTGCCTGATACGTTCAACTGGCCGCGGGTCCATGAATTCGCGCCATCAGCGCCAACAACCAACCCACTGAGCAAAACACTGCCATCTTCAAAAGTAATTTCAGCAGCGTCTTCGCTAATCTGCAGTTGCGCAGGCGCTGCTGAAATTATTTCGATGGCATCATTGCTCACCGCTTCCTGCCATAGGGCCCAACGCACAACATCATTCTCTGCAATGAATCCAAGCTCTGGCGCGCCCAGCTCTGACGCAGAGAAACTTAATGCCCGTTCTGTGTCGGACTCGAACGCTTCCTGCCAGACACACATACCTGTGTAAGCCTGCGAGCGCTCACGGACCGCATCCCACGCATTACAAGCATCTAAAATGTTCGCGGAGGCCAGAGACAGCGCCGACACTCTTAATCCCGTCTCGTCACCCGGAGCAGCTTTGGGCGGATGTGCCTCGACCACTGCTATCTTCAATTTGGTCTTGCGTGCCAACAACACGGCAGCCACCAGACCGACCATACCGCCACCCACTACGGCGACATCAAACTCACGCGATTGAGTATCGGAAGGACTCACAGGCGTATGCCCCGAGACAACCGGGTAGTGCGTCCGCTCAAGCCCATCGTATGACGCGCCAACTCGCGTTTTGCCAAAGGCACAACATCAAAAGCCAGCATACCGAGGCCACGCACTGCACCTGCAAATGGTTTCTGCGAGCCGAAACCACGAATCAGGTTGTCGGTGAATGCCACAACATTACGCTGATCCGTTTCACGCCATGCTTTGTAATCTGCTTGCAGAATGTCATGCGCACTGCCGAAGGTCCCGGCTGCCACCTGCTCTGCAACCAACTCGGCAAGACTGGCGGCGTCGCGCAGCCCCAGATTAAAGCCCTGCCCCGCTACCGGATGCAGACCATGAGCCGCGTTACCTATCACTATGGAATTCGGTGCAACAACATCTTCCGAAGTTGTCAGATACAACGGGTACGAAAAACGTTTGCCGACTTTACGAAACACGCCGGCGCGATACCCGAAAGTTTCCTGCAGCACACTCAGCATGGCCGCATCGTCGAGCGCCATGGTGCTATCCACTTCAGATGCCTTACGCGTTAACACAAAGGTGTAAACGCCCCCGGCGCCAGGCAGCAAGGCCAAAGGCCCTTCTTCAGTGAAACGCTCGAATGCAACGTGACCGGCCTTATCACGGTCCACACTGACATTGCCGATGATCGCGGCCTGATCGTATGACTTGTTAGTAGCACTCACACCCAGTTGGTCACGAACGGTTGAGCGCGCGCCGTCGGCAACCACCAACAACTTCGCGTGCAGCGTTTCAGCGTTATCGCCATCCAGCTCTACCGTAACGCCACTGCTATCCGGCTCCACATTGGCTACGCGCGCCGGACAAAAAACATCGACTGCAGCCTTCTGCTCCAGTACACGCCATAAACTCGGACCGAGAATCCGGCTCTTAATAACAAAACCCAGATGATTCACGCCTTGTTCGGTAGCATCCAGCAGCGCTGTGCCAAACCGGCCCTTTTCCGAAATATGGATTTGGTCAATTGGCCAGGCATCAGCTGAAAACCCGGGCCACACGTCTAAGGTCTCGAGTATCGCCTTACTGGAGCGGGCCAACGCAATACTTCGCTCATCAAAGCTGCTTTCGTCCGATTTCCCGGGCGGTATTGCCTCCACCAATGCAATACGCAGCGGCAGGTCGCCTAAAGCAATAGCCAGACTGGCCCCGACAAGGCCGCCGCCGCTGATCACTATGTCATATTGCTTAGCCAACCGATCTAACCTGCCATCAACGCTTCAATTTCATCAGGATCTACCGGCAAGCCACGCGTTAGCACTTCATAACCGTCACGCGTCACCAATACATCATCCTCAATACGAATGCCGATACCCCGGAAACATTTCTTGACCCGGCGGTGCCGTTCAGAAATGTAAATGCCGGGCTCAACGGTCAACACCATGCCGGCTTCAAGCATGCGCCACTCGTCAGATACTTTGTAGTCACCAACATCATGCACATCAAGACCCAGCCAGTGCCCGGTGCGGTGCATAAAATAGGGTCGATACGCCTGCTTTTTAATCAAGCTCGGCAGCGTACCTTTAAGAATGCCAAGGTCCCGCAATCCGCGTGTAATTTCACGCACCGCTGCATCATGAAACTCATGCCAGGAGTTACCGGGGGCAATATACTCCAAGGCAGCTTGATGGGCCGCCAACACCACCTCATATAGCTCGCGCTGCGGCTTGGTAAAGCTGCCGTTCACAGGGTAAGTGCGGGTAATGTCCGATGCGTAATACTTGTACTCACAGCCCGCATCCACCAGAACCAGATCACCGTCAGCCATTTGCCGGTTGTTATCTATGTAGTGAAGGACGCAGCCATTCTCACCCGAACCGACTATCGGCAGATATGACGTCTCAACGCCATTGCGACGAAACTCATGAACGTATTCTGCCTCGAGCTCATACTCGTACATGTCCGGCTTACACACTTGCATAGCACGCTTATGCGCCGCCACGGCAATCTTTGCCGATGCCTTCATCGCACTAATCTCGGGTCGGCTCTTATATAAGCGCATGTCGTGCAGCATATGGTCGAGCGCAATGAACTCGTCGGGTATGTGCACGCCGGGACCAACCTTGTTCCGCAAACCGGATACCCACCCCAGCAAACGGGTATCAAACTCGGGGTGAGCACCCATCGTGTAATAAACGCGCTCGGAGCTTTCAATCAAGCCGGGCAGGATGTCATCGACATCGCCGATGGGAAACGCGTCATCCGCACCAAAGTTCTCTATGACACCGTCGGGCCCTTCGCGCTTACCATCCCAAACTTCCCGCTCAGGATCGCGCTCTCTGCAAAACAGAATGAACTCGCCTTCGGGACGGCCCGGCACCAGAACAGCTACAGCATCGGGCTCATCAAACGCGGTCAGATAATGGAAATCACTATCCTGGCGAAACGAGTATTCGACATCGCGATTGCGGTGCTTAATATTCGCGGAGGGCAATACGGCGATACTGCCTTTGCCTATCATCCGCATTAATTGTCTGCGCCGCTTAGAAAATTCTTTGAGGTTCATCAGGACTACATATCCGGAAAACGTTTGGCCGGGGTCACTCAGGAATTGAGTGCTTTACCATCACCACGAAGGTCGGCGCTTTCTTCAAACAAAAGCTGCACACTGACCCGCACATACTCGACTAGCTCAACGAAACTTGCCTCATGATCTGCTTCAGCGTCGTCAGGGTCTGTTGCAGCCCGGGTAATCTCACTAAAGTCGGCCAGAATTTCTTTGGCGAGCGGTGTTTTGAACACACGATCCATCGCTTCTTTATCACCGCCGGTAGCCAAAGCCAGACCGTGTAAGAAACCCTGGCTCCACTGAGCGAGCGCCATTGTCCTGTGGTCTACGGAATCCTCGTCGTCAGGCAGCAACAGATTAAAGGCCATTTCGCCCTCTTCCAGCATCCGGAAGCTGACCAGAGCCAGTTCACCCAGGCTTTTAGCCGATTCAGCTGCCAGAACATTTGCGGAATCAATCTCGCCTAATGTCTCTTTCAACCACATCGCGCCGGCATGCGGCCCCATCAATACAGCGGCCCCACAGAAACTGCCGTGCAGCTCGGAGGCCTCCGCCAGAACCCCGCCTTTCCTTACAGCATCCTGAAAAGCCTGATAATCAGGCAAAAATAGTGTTCCAGCGCTCATATTTCTTCTGCCGCAGGTCTGCGCCTGCCGATCTGGTTTATGTCTAAGCACTAATCGTATCACCCCCGACCATTCATAGGGTGACTGCCATACAAATACGAATTTGACCCTGAGGCACTGCAGACACTATATTGGCTGCCATGTCTGAAGATCTCGACAAAGCATTTGGTCAGGAATTACAGCGCCTTGAAAAGCGGCTGGATGAACTGGTGGTCATCTGTAATCAGCTAAAAGACGAAAACCGCTCTCTTAAAGACCGGCAAGACTCTCTTATTGCTGACAGAGCAACGCTGCTCCAGAAGAATGAGCAGGTGCGTGCCCGGGTAGATGCAATGATAGGCCGCCTTAAAGCAATGGAGTCCGGCTCATGAGCGTTGCACAGGTAAACATTAAGATTCTGGAAAAAGAGTATCAGGTAGGCTGCCCTGCTGAAGAACGCGGCGACTTGCTTGATGCCGCTGAATTACTCAACGCCAATATGCGTGAAATCCGCGATAGCGGAAAAATCACCGGCGTGGACAGAATTGCTGTTATGGCGGCACTTAACCTTGCCAACGAGCTGATCAAATCTCAGGGCAAAGGCGCAGCAATTGAGTCCACCGCAAAAGACCGCATTTCTGCAATGCGGGAAAGAGTGGAAACCGCCTTACAGGCAAGCCAACAGCTCGAACTGTAAAGCCCGCGAATCAGAATGGCCAAGTTCTGATCTAAAGCTCCTGTTCATTAATTTGTCAATGCGTGAAATTGCTCTCACGCAGCAGTGTTTTTTTTGCTAACTTAAAGTTTAAACCTCCTGCGGTGTTCGATAAGGACCTGGATCCCCTCGACCCTAATTATCAATATCGGGGTTATGTTCTGCAGGTACGTTGTGTGCATTACCGCGTTAAGCGGGTAGCCTGGACAGCCGCGGCTGACCCCACTTGTTGCTCCGGTTCGAGAGCAACGGTTCTACCGGCACATGCGGGAGGTTTCTTTCCTTTATCTATTTTCCGGATCGTTGCTTAATTCATGACCAGCAACTCAGCTAACGACAAAAACATTCTTCGCAAAAAAATGCGGCAACAACGAATGCAATTAAGCGAAGCTGAAATAGATCACGCTGCAGCATCCATCAATTACCAACTTTGGAATGTGCCCGCGCTAAAACGGGCAAACAGAATTGCTGCCTACATTGGTGTAAACGGCGAGGCCGATTGCAGTGAAATTTTTCGCTCCGCCTGGTTACGGAAAAAATCTACATATGTTCCGATTTTGCGCAAAAATCGAATGCTTTTTGCAAAACTAACTTCTAAAACAAAGTTGCAAAACAACCACTTCGGCATACCCGAGCCAAAAGTCACGACCGCTGAAGTCGTTTGGCCGAAAAATTTAGACATCATCCTGATGCCATTGGTCGCTTTCGACTCAAATGGGCACCGGCTTGGCATGGGTGGCGGTTTTTATGACCGAACTTTGCAGCAACTCCGATTGAGAGAGAAATATCGCAGACCGCTTCTAATCGGCATGGCATATGACTTTCAGCTAACCGGGCACATTCATAAAGAAGATTGGGACATACCTCTGCACGCAGTTATCACAGAAACCGGTTTTCAACATTTCATATAAACGATATCTCTGTTTTCAAGTACTTCCGATCCCGTTTCGATTACAGCTAAGCGTTTTTTTTAGAGTAATTCTCACTTTTCAAACGCGCACTTAGCGGCAAACCATTCAGATAAATACAACCTTCCGCAACCTTCGGAAATCCTTGCGTTTGTGGAATTTTATCGACTTTTATATATACTCGACTTCGGTTACCCCGACATTAGGAGACTGTTATGGCTGCTAGAAAGAAAGCCGCAAAGAAGAAAGCTACGAAGAAAAAAGTAGCTAAGAAAACCGCACGTAAGAAAGTAGCAAAGAAACCTGTTCGCAAGAAAGCTGCAAAGAAAAAAGTAGCTAAGAAAGCGACCAAGAAAAAAGTAGCTAAGAAGAAAGCGAAGAAAAAAGTAGCTAAGAAAAAGGCGAAGAAGAAAGTAGCCAAGAAGAAAGCTAAGAAAAAAGCTAAGAAAAAAGTAGCCAAGAAAAAGGCTAAGAAAAAGGCCACTAAGAAGAAGGCCAAGAAAAAAGTAGCCAAGAAAAAGGCTAAGAAAAAAGCTACCAAAAAGAAAGCCAAGAAAAAGGCTAAGAAAAAGGTAGCTAAGAAGAAAGCTAAGAAGAAGGCTTCTAAAAAGAAAGCCACGAAGAAAAAAGCTACTAAGAAAAAAGCCAAGAAAAAGGCTAAGAAAAAAGTAGCTAAGAAAAAGGCTAAGAAGAAGGCTTCTAAAAAGAAAGCTACCAAAAAGAAAGCCAAGAAAAAGGCTAAGAAAAAGGTAGCTAAGAAGAAGACCAAGAAAAAGGCTTCTAAAAAGAAAGCTAAGAAAAAAGCTAAGAAAAAAGCCCGTCGCAAATAAGCGATTGGCCTAACTTAGCCGCAGGCCCCGCTTTTTGGGGACCCTGCATAAAAATACCCGCCTAGTGCGGGTATTTTTTTGTCTCTGATATATATCCCGGAGCAAACAATCAGACCGCCTGTAGTGCCAAGTGGGTCACGTTTTTCGGCGGGGTATTCACAAATGTTGAATAAGTTATTCTTTCCAAGCTTCCCATCTGGTTATAATCCGGAAACGGAGACTTCTAAATGAATCAAAATGAACAAAAGCGGCAAGCTGCTTTAGCCTCTCTCGAATTCATCCGACCCGGATGCAATTTGGGTGTCGGCACAGGATCTACTGTTAACTTTCTTATTGATGAACTTCCTGCACTCAAGGATCAGATTCAAGCAGTTGTTTCCAGTTCGATCGAATCAACCAAGCGCTTACAACAACACGGGTTCGAAGTTTCAGAACTCTCTGATGTCGGCAAATGTGATGTTTATATTGATGGTGCCGATGAAGCGAATAAGCACCTCCATCTGATAAAAGGTGGCGGCGGCGCACTGACCAGAGAAAAAATTATTGCCGGTGCATCGCGCAAATTTGTATGCATTGTTGATGAAACCAAGATTGTCGGCGCTTTAGGTGCATTCCCGCTGCCCATCGAAGTCATTCCGATGGCGCGATCGTATGTAGCCCGGGAAGTGATCAAGTACAGGGGTCAGCCGATATGGCGCGAAGGCTTTGTAACAGACAACGGGAATCACATCCTGGATGTCCACAACATGAGCATTACCAACCCTATTGACCTTGAACAACGCCTAAGCCTTATACCCGGCGTGGTAACCGTGGGTATTTTTGCTAACCGGCCGGCCGATGTTTTGTTGATAGCTGGCTCTAATGGGGTTTCCCGCAGAGACCGATAGTCAGACCCGCAAAATAAGATGTTAGAGAAAAGGCCTGCTTATGCGGGCCTTTTTATTGAGTAATGGGTATTGCAGGCCGACTGAACAACCGGTCTAGCCTAAGAGGGATAACGTCCAGGGATGGACTAGCGTCGCAGAGCGCGGGGATGTTGCTGGAGTGGCGCGCCCCTCGCCGCTAGCGCGGCTTCACGGTCTCTCTGTACATCGTTTTGCAACGATGTGCAGAACCGAATCGAACCCTGCGGGGATCCTCACCCTCTTCCCCCAGAAAACAAAAGACCCGCAACCTGCCCCTTATGAACAACCACCTAGGTAGCACGTACATACGTGGCGGGATGACCCCTCGCCGCTAGCGCGGCTTCACGGTCTCTCTGTACATCGTTTTGCAACGATGTACAGAACCGAATCGAACCCCTCCGGGGTTCTTCATCCCTCTCGCATAGGTAAAAAACAAAAAGGCCCGCAAAAGCGGGCCTTTTTGTTTTTTGGCTGGGGGAGAGGGATTCGAACCCCCGCTGGCGGTGTCAGAGACCGCAGTCCTACCACTAGACGATCCCCCAAACGAGGTACGGGGTATGCGCCCCGATGAAACGTCGGTAAAACGTATTAACGTTTCGAGAACTGAGTAGCGCGACGTGCCTTACGCAGACCAACTTTCTTACGCTCAACTTCACGAGCATCGCGGGTAACAAAACCGGCAACACGCAGAGGCGAACGAAGCTCTTCGTTGTACTGAATCAGTGCACGGGTAAGACCGTGACGAATTGCACCAGCCTGACCTGTAGTACCACCACCGCGAACGGTAACAGTTACATCAAATTTGTTTTCGGCATCTGCAACTTCAAGAGGCTGACGCACGATCATGCGTGCAGTCTTACGACCAAAGAAGTTATCCAGAGTCTTACCGTTAACAGTAATGTCGCCGGAACCCGGACGAATGAATACGCGTGCAGTAGATGTTTTTCTGCGACCGGTACCGTAGTTAGCCTGTGTGCTCATAGTTATTCCGTTTTGTGGCCGTATCAGGCCTGAATTTCGAGGGGCTGAGGCTGCTGAGCTGCATGAGTATGCTCAGGACCAGCAAATAAGCGCAGTTTCTTAAACATAGCGCGACCCAGACGGTTCTTAGGCAACATGCCCTTAACCGCCATCTCAAGAGCTTTCTCAGGCTTCTCAGCCAACAAAGTCTTAAGATCAATAGATTTAAGATGACCTACATAGCCCGTATGACGGTAGTAAGTTTTGCCTTCCAGCTTATTACCGGTTACGCGAATCTTGCCGGCATTAACAACAATGAGGTAATCACCGGTGTCGACATGCGGGGTATAAATAGGCTTGTGCTTGCCACGCAAACGCAAAGCAATCTCAGATGCGAGACGGCCAAGAGTCTTGCCCTCAGCGTCAATCACATACCAGCCGCGCTGAACCTCAGCGGGTTTTGCAGAAAAAGTCTTCATTATTAATGCCTTAGGGCGTCCAAATAGGAATCTCCGGAGGCGTGGCCACCGGAAAGGGGCGCAATCATACTCAGGTTTGCTCTCTATTTCAACGGTTTAAAGGGATTTTCCGGCAATAAGCCTGAATCATCCGATTAAAGGTAACTTCTTGTTTTAAAACTCATAATTCAAGTTAATGGCGGTCTGGGTGTCTGTTTTTTTCGAGCCAGGCACCACGTCAGAGTTGTGCTGATACGTAAAAGACAAACCAAGCGCCAGCATCTTGTAGATTGTAAGGCTCAACTCCGACACAGCCTCCGTGAAGGTATTACTGCTACCCGCCGATATTTTTAATGTCTGGGAGAATGCTGACGTTTCAGTGATATTCCATTTGTAGTCGCCACCGAGACGCAAAATAGCCTCGCTGATCTTGTCGCCAACAAAGGGTTCAGACTGCTGCCAACCTGCACCAATTTCAGCATTTAGAAGGTGCTTCTCGGTTTTTATTATGCGGCGACCGTAACCAGCCGCAGCAAATCGCTGATAGTCATAACTGCTGAAACGATCTTTCACCCAGTCTAAGCGGCCGAATCCATAGTTAAACTCGGTAAAGTCGTATTGGCTCTTCCAGTTAAGGCGGTAGTTTTCGGCAGTCGTGTCATTATCAGCCTCAGCGGAAAACACCCGCCCACCAAGACCATGGTGCCATTTGGCAGCATCGTAATTGACTTCAAACTCCAAATTAAAAGACTTGTTCTCGGTGTTGCCTGAAGTCGCCAGATAACCCAAACCGACCTTGCCGGACCACGGACCGTCCTCTTCCGCAGCAAAAGCACTGTTCAGAGAAAGATTTAGAATTATAGCCAGCACTGCACATACGCTGATTTTCATAGAGGTATCTCTCAGGTCAAATAAGCCGCAGTCGCCTGCGAAACGGCGCCCATGATACTGATTTGAGCGCCGGAAAAAAGGTGTAACATACAAACCATGACGCACCGCCAACTATCCCCGCTGGACCGAATCCTCGCCGAAGCCGACAAAGCTCTGCGCGTTGCCTTCAGCAAGGCTCATGAACACACGGTCAGCCCCGCCTCTGATACGCCGGACAGCGAGCTGTCAGATCCGGAAAAGCAGGATGCAGCTGCGCTAATGCGGGTCAATCATGCCGGTGAGATTTCGGCACAAGCTCTGTATCGGGGACAAGCTCTGGTGGCCTCTGACCCGGAACTGCGCGCACAGCTACTTGAGGCAGCCGATGAAGAGCACGATCATCTGGCATGGTGTCAGCAACGCGTCACTGAACTTGGCAGCCACACCAGCTATCTCGCCCCTCTGTGGTATAGCGGCTCCTTTCTTCTCGGCACAGCGGCCGGTCTCGCCGGAGACAAAATCAGCCTGGGGTTTCTTGCGGAAACCGAACGGCAGGTCACCAAGCACCTCGACGGGCACCTGAAACGACTACCTGAAAAGGACCAACGTAGTCGCAAGATCGTCGAGCAAATGCGGGAAGATGAAATCAAACACAGCACGCATGCCATCGATAGCGGCGGCGAAGAACTACCTGAACCTGTAAAAGAAGCAATGAAAGTCGCATCCAAAGTGATGACTACTTTGGCCCACCGGATTTAGATTCCCTCTACAAGAAGAGGCAAAAACACTCCGGATTCGGTCACAATTGCGCTTCAAACGTATTCTGTAGCATCAAATACTTGCTCTTACCGTCGGAAAGTATTACAAAAGACGTCGGGTTATTGAGGAGACATAAGATGGCGACGGCCGGCAAAGTTTTAAGCGACATTCCTGCGATCAACAGGTTCCTAACATACTGCAGGGTGCGCACCGTTCCATCCAAAACGGTAATGATTCATGCCGGGGACACCCCCGACACGCTGTACTACATCGTTGAAGGCTCAGTTGAAGTCATGATCGAGGATGAAGACGGCAACGAAATGGTTCTTGCGTACCTGAATAAAGGTCAGTTCTTCGGTGAGATGGGCTTGTTCCACGAAGAGCCTCAGCGCAGTGCCTGGGTCAGAACCCGAATCGAATCTGAAATTGCAGAAATGACCTATTCCCGTTTCCGCCAGATTGCCAGCGAAAACCCCGGACTCGTGTTTGAACTGGCTACACAGTTGGCTACACGCCTCGACCGCACCAATCGCAAACTGGGCGATCTGGCGTTTGTTGATGTAACCGGTCGTGTGGCTCACGCCATCATGGACCTGTGCAATGAGCCCGATGCCATGACACACCCTGAAGGTATGCAGATTAAGGTCAGCCGTCAGGAATTGTCCCGCTTAGTCGGTTGCTCACGCGAGATGGCCGGCAGGGTACTCAAAGTATTAGAAGAACAAGGTTTGGTAACTGCCAGCGGTAAAACCATCGTGGTTTACAACGTGCGGCCCAATCAAACACTGTCTGCTTAAGACATTAAAAATAAGAAATAAAAAAGCCGGTCTTTATGACCGGCTTTTTTGTGGCTGGCGACAAGGCCCGGTCAAACAATCAACCGGCAAGTTCTGCGCGCATCTTCGAAATAGTGTCAGCATAGTCGTCGGTATTGAAAATAGCTGACCCTGCAACAAATGTATCGGCACCGGCAGTCGCCACCTCGGCGATATTATCGATCTTCACACCACCATCGATCTCTAGTCGTACTTCGCGACCGGTTGCAGCAGTGTGTGCATCAATCATTGCACGTGCCTTACGCAACTTATTCAAAGTCTCGGGAATAAACTTCTGACCACCGAACCCCGGGTTTACTGACATCAACAGCACCATGTCGAGTTTGTCCAAGACATGCTCCAGCCAGCTAAGAGGCGTTGCCGGGTTGAACACCAGTCCGGGCTTACACCCTGCTTCACGGATCAAGCCGATAGTCCGGTCTACATGGTCACTGGCTTCAGGATGGAAGGTAATATAACTAGCGCCGGCATTGGCAAAGTCCTGAACCAAGCGGTCGACAGGGCTCACCATCAAATGCACATCAATAGGTGCTGTCACGCCGTGATTACGCAAAGCCTCACAGACTAGCGGGCCGATAGTCAGGTTCGGCACATAGTGATTATCCATGACATCGAAATGCACGATGTCTGCGCCGGCAGCAAGCACGTTATCCACTTCTTCGCCTAAGCGGGCAAAATCGGCGGACAGTATGGAAGGGGCGATCAGATAATCACTCACGGCAAATCTCTCTTATGTCTGTAGGTCTGGCTGTTTAATTGGAAACTACCCGCATTGTAGGCAGCCCGGCGCCTTATTTGAATCCCCGCGCCTCTTTAACCCGGTCGTAAGCCGCCCGTATCTCTCGCGTTTTCTCCTTGGCGACTTCCATCATCGACTCCGGCAAACCTTTAGCAGCAAGCTTATCCGGATGATGCTGGTTCATCAGGCGTCGGTAAGCCGTCTTGATTTCCTTGTCGCTGGCAGACGACTCGACGCCCAGCGCTTTATAAGCTTCGTTCAGCTCCTGCGCCGGATCGACGTGGCTCTGGCCGCCACCGAAACTGTGTTGTGCGCGCAGAATCGCCTCAAGTTGGGTTAACTCCACCCGGTTGATTCCGAGACCGGAGGCGATACGCCAAAGTGAATCCCGCTCTGCTGAATGAATAGAGCCTTTACTCAGCAACAAATGGAACTGTATTTCCATGAAGCTGCGCAACAACATCTTTTGGCCGCCACAAGCCGAGCGCAGCGCCTGCACCTGCACATCCAGATTAAACGATGCTTCTTTGCCTTCAGAAAATAAGGCAATGGCCGATTTCACATCCTCCGGGCCTAGCCGCATCTGATGCATGATGCCGCGTGCCACCTGAATCTCCTGCTCAGAGACGCGGCCGTCGGCCTTAGCAAGGTGCCCCATAATCCGGAACGTCGATTCGAAAAACACCAGCCGCACCTGAGCGCCGCTATTGCCAAAGCTAATGCCACCACCGGCATTAGCACGCGCCTTATCGAACTGATGACCCCACAGCACCGCCAACGCTATCAGCGGCAAGCGTATATAGCCGGGCATGCCGCTGGTCAATAGCCAGGCAATACCGCCAATAATGAGTTTTCCAGTCCAGGACATGTGTTTCCGAGCAGTATTTCAAAAATTCTCAGGACGATTCACGTTACGCATCAAGTAAGGCTACAATACGCAACCTTGCTGCTTCCTATTAAAGGCAAACACCGATGACTGATTCATCAATTGATGCGCTCTACGAGTCGAGTGTGACAGGGCTCACACGTCTTAATCAAGGCAAGGTGCGTGATATCTATGAAGTGGATGACCAACATCTGCTTATCGTAACCACCGACCGCCTGTCCGCGTTTGATGTAATCCTGCCCGACCCCATTCCGGGAAAAGGTGCAGTGTTGACCCAGACATCCAACTTCTGGTTTGACCGGACGAAAAATATCGTAGACAACCACCTCACTGGCAAAACCGCAGCGGATGTTATCGCCGATCCTGAAGAAGCAGCGGCTTTAGGCAGCCGGTCAATTGTTGTCAAACGCCTCAAACCATTACCTATCGAAGCAGTGGTTCGGGGCTACCTGATCGGCTCCGGCTGGAAAGATTATCAGAAGACCGGTGCTGTGTGCGGCATTGAGCTGCCCGAAGGCCTGGAGATGGCATCCAAACTGCCCGAACCCATTTTCACTCCGGCCACCAAAGCCGAGGTCGGTGATCACGATGAAAACATCAGTTATGAAAAGACCGTCGAGCTGATCGGTGAAGAGCTTGCCGGTCGGGTGCGCGATCTGACCATTGAGGTGTACCGCAGCGGCGCCGAATACGCGCTAAGCAAAGGCATCATCATTGCCGACACCAAACTTGAGTTCGGTCTGGATGACGACGGCAAGCTATACCTGATTGATGAAGTTCTGACTCCGGACTCATCACGCTTCTGGCCCGCTGATCAGTACCGACCCGGTATCAGCCCGCCAAGCTTTGATAAACAATTCGTACGTGACTATCTGGAAACACTGGATTGGGATAAAACTGCACCCGGTCCGTCGCTACCGGAAGATGTCATCACTAAAACCGCGGAGAAATACCGGGACGCGATGCGCCAGCTAACCACTTAACCTGGCTTTTTTGATCGCGCCAAAATGCCGAACAACAATCGCAGCAACCAGAAAATAGCTGCCAGACTAAACAGCCAGAAAAACATTATGGCCCGGTCAACTAAGCGGTCATGAGCCAACGGCAGCTCTGAATCGTAACGCGCAAACTCCGCAGCTACTGCCGAACGCTCACATTGCGGGGCGCTGCTTTCGCAAGCCCACTCCGAGTGCGCCAACGGCTCACCTATAACCGGGTGCGCCACATTGCAAATACACTCCTGCATCAGCTCTCCGGGAAGGTCCTCCAATATCGCGGCGTCACGCCAGGCCAGAGCAGCAACCGCTACAGCTCCTACAGCGGCAAACGTCGTCACCCAGGTGACCCGATTCAATAATTTTTTCACAAGTCCCTCCGCCGGGAGCTCCACATTGGCGCATCATACACGGACATCCGCGTAAGCTGGGTTACAATCAGTACACCCTTAATGAGTCCCGGAGAGTGACGTTGGATGCAATTACCGAACAAATAGAAGCGTGGCTTTGGAACCCTGCTTTTAATCGTTTGCCAAAGCCGTCGTTATTCTTACTTAAAACCGTTCGACTTATATACGCGTTGCTTCGCGATGCCATTCTAAGCACACTGACATTGCGGGCTATGGGTCTCGTGTACGTGACCATCTTATCGATGGTGCCACTGTTAGCGCTTGTCTTCTCCGTACTCAAGGGCTTTGGCTTTCACAAACAACTGGAACCCTTGCTCTACAACCTGCTCTCGCCCTTAGGCGAAAAAGGTGTGGAACTCACAGATCAGGTCATGGGTTTTGTCGACAACATTAAGGGCGGCATGCTCGCCGGTGTTGGTCTGGCGGTACTCATCTACACATCAATCTCAATGATTAAGAAAGTTGAAGACAGCTTTAACTATGTCTTTCGCGTAGAAACCGCCCGCAGCTTTCTGCAGCGCTTCAGCGAGTATCTGAGCGTCCTGATGATTGGTCCTGTACTAATGGTAGTGGCAATGGGCACTATCGCCTATGTCGGCAAGCTCAGTATCGTTGAAGATGCCGCAACCTATGAAGTCATTAACGAGACCATCCTGCTGATCGGCAAAATTGTTCCCTATGCACTGATCACCGGTCTGTTTACTTTTGCCTATATGTTCATCCCGAATGCCCGGATCAACTTTTGGGCGGCTCTCGGCGGGGGAATAACCGGCGGTGTGTTATGGGCCACCGCAGGCCTCGCGTTTACCGAGTTTGTAGTCAACTCAACGCGTAACGTAACCATCTATGCTTCGTTCGCAATAGTCATCATTGCTTTAATCTGGCTCTATGTATCGTGGCTGATCCTGCTGATCGGTGCGCAAACCACTTTCTACCTGCAGAAACCCGAATACATCCGCATTGGCTATACGCAGCTCAACGTAAGTAATCGTCTCAGAGAGAAGATCGCTTTGGCCCTTATGCTGGAAGTAGCTAAAGCGTTTCGTGACGGTGCCAAGCCGGTCACGATAGAAGACATCGCCAAACAAGTGGACTTACCGGGTCTGGTTATTGGTCCGGTACTCCGTCGACTGATACGGGCTAATCTTGTTATGTACACAGGCAAGGACGGACTAACACCTGCCCGTGACCCACAACAAATCAGCATGGCTGAAGTACTGGGTGCGGTAAGAAACACTCAACACGGTGATATTTTTCCGAAAGGAAACTGGCCCTTGCACGTGGATGCGATTGACAGAGAAACCAACAATATACTGGTCGAAGCCAATGATGAACGCAGCTTATACGACATACTGGATAGCGATCTAGAAAATAACCACGAACTACCGCCGGAAATTACGCAGGGTTAACTTCCGGCAACCGTCATTTCTTTCAACAGCATCGAGCCTGTCTGAATGGTGCTGCGCAAATCAACATCGTTGCCGACCGCAATAATATCTTTAAGCATAGTCGCAAGATTCCCCGCTATGGTTACTTCGTGAACGGGGTACTGAATAACGCCGTTCTCAACCCAAAAGCCGGCGGCGCCCCGGGAGTAATCACCGGTAACCGTATTTACTCCCTGCCCCATCAATTCGGTCACTAACAAGCCCGTATTCATCTCGCGCAGCAGATCATCAAACCCTGCATCAGAATGACTCACCAACAAGTTGTGGATTCCACCGGCATTACCGGTACTCTGCATGCCTAGCTTGCGGGAGGAGTAACTGCCCAGCACATATCCCTGCAGTACGCCTTTCTCCACCAGCATACGCTCAGCGGTAGCGACCCCTTCGCTATCGTATGGAGCACTGCCCAGCGCCCCGGGTAGATGGGGGCTCTCCTGAATAGAAATATGTGATGCCATGACCTGCTGATTCAGTGAGTCCAGTAAAAAACTGGCTTTACGGTATAGCGAACCACCGCTGATAGCGCCAACGAGGTGACCAACTAAACCTCTGGCTAAGCGGGCAGGAAACAACACCGGCACATTCGCTGTCTTCGTTTTTCTGGAGCCCAGACGCTTTACTGCACGCTCGCCCGCTTCCCGGCCTATACCAGCAACATTCGCCAGCAAATCAGGGTTGCGTGCCACCGTGTACTCATAATCACGCTGCATCTCATCGCCGTCTTTAGCAAGAACCGAACAAGAAATGCTGTGACTGGAATCAGCGTAACCACCGTTAAAGCCATGACTGTTAGCGTAAACCTGCACGCCCTCGGCCACATTGACCGTGGCGCCTTCGGAATTATCGATGCGACTATCGACAGCCAAGGCAGCCGCTTCGCACTCCACTGCCAGATCGATTGCTTCAGCAACCGGGATATCCCATGGGTACCATAGATCCAGATCAGGATAATTTTTGGCCAGCAACTCAGAATCTGCCAGACCAGCACAATCATCCTTTGCGGCAAAACTTGCCAGAGAGCAGGCTTTTTCAACGGTTTCTGAAATGGCTGCCGGATTCAAATCAGACGTACTGGCACTGCCCTTCGACTGATCAAAATATACGCTGACAGACAAACCCTGATCGCGGTGATGCTCGAGCGTCTCGACCTCTTGCATACGTGCAGTAACACTAAAACCGGAACCCTGACTGAGACTGACCTCTGCCTCATTTGCACCAAGCTGCTGCGCCTTCTGCAGGGCCTCGTCGGCGCATTCCTGTAACTTTTGCAGATCAAAATCCGTCATTTTTTCCTCTGTGCAACAGCCCCGAAGGCTGCCAATCAAAAAATTTTTCCCAACGCCGCCAAGACCAAACCGGCGATACGCTCAAATCCAGTGAATAAAGTTAGTGCGGGAGGCCGACTAAACAGCTATTGCGTCCTGTCTGTCAGACAGGGTCATCATCCTCTAAATCCGACACAGAAACGTTGTGGCGAAAATCGCGGCGCTTCAGCAGGATAACCAAGCCACCTATCAGACACGCAAATCCGGCAACCAGACAAATAGTAGGCCAATACCAATAGTTCATAAAAATTGATGCCGTCAACATCAACGCCCCTGCGCTCAAATAGAACCAGGGGAGCAATTCATACAGCGGCTTAGACAACCACATACTGTTCATTGCAGGCCCACGTAACTAAAACAGTGACTAAAACAAGCACATTCCGAAAACCGGAAAGGTTTCAAAGACTAACACAGCTGAACCGGTTGTCTATCCGCCCACACCACCGACTGTCAGGTTATCTATTTTAAGCGTAGGCTGACCGACACCGACAGGAACCGACTGCCCTTCTTTACCGCAAACACCGATACCGGTATCAAGCTCCAAATCAGTACCGACCATCGAAACCTGCTGCAGAACCGACGGGCCATCGCCGATCAGGGTTGCATCCTTGACCGGCGCACCCAGTTTTCCATTCTCAATCAGATAGCTCTCGCTGGCAGAAAACACGAACTTGCCGGACGTAATATCCACTTGCCCACCGGCAAAGTTACGCGCGTAAATACCATGGTCTACAGATGCAATTATTTCATCGGGATTGTGCGGACCCGGCAACATATAAGTATTGGTCATTCTGGGTAACGGCAGGTGCGCATACGACTCACGTCGGCCATTGCCGGTAGGCTCCATACCCATTAGCCGGGCATTCATTTTGTCCTGCATATAACTGCGCAACACACCGTTTTCGATAAGCACTGTCTGACGGGTAGGCGTACCCTCATCGTCAATTGTTAACGAACCGCGTCGCCCTTCCATCGCACCATCATCCACCACAGTACAAAACTCTGAGGCAACGCTGCTGCCTAGCAGCCCCGCAAAGGCAGATGTTTTCTTACGGTTAAAATCACCCTCCAGACCGTGCCCTATAGCCTCGTGCAGCAAAACACCCGGCCAACCGGGGCCGAGCACAACGGTCATTTCACCAGCCGGTGCAGGTATTGCTTCAAGATTAACCAAGGCCTGGCGCACAGCTTCACGGACATATTGTTCGGGCAGATCAGAATCCAGAAAATACTGATAAGGGTGCCGGCCGCCACCGCCCGCAAAGCCCTGCTCACGACGACCGTTCTCTTCGACAATGACCGAAATATTCATACGGATCAGTGGCCGTACGTCTGCGGCCAGCGTGCCGTCACTCGCGGCAATCAGCACAACCTCATGAGCGGCCGAAAGGCTTGCCATAACCTGCTGCACTCTTGGATCTATAGATCTCGCCAGCGCATCAGCACGTTGCAGCAAAGCAACTTTGTCCGGATCGGATGCAGAAACCAGCGGATCTGCTGACTCATATAAGGGTTGTGCGGAAGGCACCCGCCAGCCTTGTAATGAATGTTGATGGCCACCGCGGGCAATAGCACCTGCAGCCTGAGATGCCTGCATCAACTCAGCCGGGCGAATCTCATCCGTATAGGCAAAGCCGGTTTTCTCACCTGCAATTGCACGAACTCCCACGCCCTGATCAATACTGTGACTACCCACTTTCACAATACCGTCTTCCAGCGACCATGATTCGCGACGCAAAAGCTGAAAGTA
>Ga0070729_10002478_pt1 | contig 23722 bp, 21 predicted proteins | sample tdDd472_FD_66725 | JGI IMG/M metagenome (GOLD analysis project Ga0070729, IMG submission 66725) | Marine sediment microbial communities from the Atlantic coast under amendment with organic carbon and nitrate - tdDd47.2 | ecosystem: Environmental > Aquatic > Marine > Coastal > Sediment | place... | reverse complement strand
GTTCAACTTGATAAACAAGGTAGAATAATGATTCCGCAAAAGATGAGAGATTCAATAGGAATTGATAAAGAGGTTTTAGTAATAGGTAAGCGGACACGTTTTGAAGTATGGACAAAAGCTGCATATGATGCTGAGTTTAATGATGATAGGGAAGCATTGCGTGCATATGAGGATAGGATAAAGGCAAACAAGGAAATGAAACTGAAAGGATAGCATATGAATAAAAATACCATTCACATTCCAATATTGCTTAATGAAATAAAAGAAAGCATTATAACAAACAAAGATGGTATTTACGTCGATGCTACACTTGGGTTCGGTGGTCATTCTAATATGATATTAGATAATATATCAGACAAAGCCAGACTTATAGGTATAGATAGAGATCTAGAGGCAATAGAAGCCTCCAGAAATAGATTGGAAAAGTACGGCGAACGTTTCTGTGCAGTTCACGGAAACTATAAGAGCATTGAGGGTTACTTATCAGAGCGTGGTATTAGTTTGGTAGATGGGATATTAGCTGATTTAGGTATTTCCAGCTACCAAATAGATACCCCACAAAGAGGGTTTTCTTATAACAAAGATGCTCCTCTCGACATGAGAATGAATCAGAAGGACAAGCTTAGTGCATACGATGTAGTGAATACTTACACTCAGCAAGAAATACAGAAAATTATTAAAGTATATGGTGAGGAAAAATTCTCAAGACAAATAGCTAACAAGATAGTTGAATATAGACAGACAAAACCGGTTGAAACTACATTTGAACTGGTAGAACTAATAAAGAGTGCTATACCAGCACCTGCTAGAAGAAAAGGGGGTAATCCCGCTAAACGAACATTTCAAGCTATTCGAATCCACGTTAATGAAGAACTAGAAGAGTTAAGAGAGACTATAGAAACGATGATAAAGCTTTTAAAAAGCGGTGGGAGGCTATGCGTTATTACGTTTCATTCATTAGAGGATAGAATAGTTAAACAAGTGATGAGAGAGTTTGAAGACCCATGTACGTGTCCTAAAGACATTCCATATTGCGTGTGCGGCAAGGAAAGTCTGGGAAAAGCATATCCGAGAAAGGGTATAATACCATCACAGAAAGAGATAGAAGAAAATTCAAGGTCAAAAAGTGCCAGACTGAGAGTTTTTGTCAGAAAATAGTAGTAATTATTATTAATGGGAGTGAATAAAATTATGAATGTAGCAAGAAGATTAGATGAAAGAGAATATACGCAAAGTACCCGTACATCACGAGATCGAAACTTGCGTGTATTAGAAAACACAAACGAACGTAGGAATTATGACTATAACGATAGTAGAAGTCATACAACAGTACGTTATCGTTCTAGCAGCAATGTGTTTGTCAGTCAGCTGATAATAACAATGATTGTACTTTTCTTGTTTGTTTCATGTATTGGCTTTTTGGCTATACAATCACAAATCGCATCTGTTGAAAGAGATATCAGCAGACTAAATAGAGAAATCTATGAATTAAGCAATGAAAACAATATGATGCAAAGTATAATCACTACAGCAACAAATATTGAAACAATTAAAGAAAACGCTTCAATGTTGGGCATGAGCAAACCAGGAGTTGAAAATGTTGAATACATATCAGCATCTGATGCAAGCACAATAACATTGTCTTCTTCAAACCTAGGTAACTAGAGAAAAAAGGAAGTAATGATATGGCAAGGAAATATAAAAAGGCTGCTTCTAAAAGCGATGCCTTAATCAGGAAGCGTATTGAAGTTCTGTTAATACTTTTTTCTTTGCTTGTAATTGCGTTAATATTTAGAGCAGGATATTGGCAAATATACAAAGCAGACTGGCTAAAAGAGTTAGCTCAAGAACAGTGGGCAAGAGAAATAAGAATATTTGCAGATAGAGGGGATATTTTAGATAAAAATGGTAATCCTTTAGCAGTGTCAATTAGTTGCTATACTGTGGTATTACATCCAAGTGTCATTGCCAATCAGACTGGTCAAATTGATAATGAAGACTATTTAGAATCCCTATCCAAAGATTTAGCAACAATATTAGAATTATCACCTGAGGATGTTAAAGAGCAAGCTTCGAAAAAACAATCTCAGGTGATTTTAAAGCGTAATGTAACAGATAGTCAAGCTGATGCAATACGCTTATTAGAGTATAAGTATACAGTAAATAATGATGGTGTAATTGAACAGAAAAGCAAATATTACTCAGGCATTACTATTAATGAAGATGTAAAAAGAGAGTATCCAATGGGGTCTTTTTTGACGCAGGTCTTAGGGTTTACATCCATTGATGGAATAGGTTTAGAAGGTATTGAGAGTAAATTTGATAAATATTTAAGAGGGGTTAATGGTAAACTAATAGTAGAAACCGACAGAGAAGGAGTTAAAATAGCCGATTCCTATGAACAGAGAGTTGAACCGGTTGATGGAAACAGCTTGCAGTTAACTATTGATGCAACTTTACAATCCTTTGTAGAGAGTGCTCTAGATTTGTGCATGATGGAGCAAAATGCATTAAGTGCAACATGTGTAGTTATGGATCCTAAGACAGGTGCAATATTAGCAATGTCTACAAAGCCAGACTATGATAACAATGAACCACCACGTAATGATTTAGATCTTCTTAGAGAGTTAACTCGAAATAAATCAGTAACAGATGTATACGAACCTGGATCTACCTTTAAGCTTGTAACAACTGCAGCTGCGCTAGATAGTGGAGCTATAAGTGTTAGCTCAGGATTTTATTGCCCAGGATATAGAATAATTGATGGGCAAAGGATAAAATGTTGGTCAGATAAACCTCATGGTCATTCAAACTTGACACAAGCAGTACAAAGATCGTGCAACCCAGCTTTTATGGATATGGCGATGTATATGGGAGTAAATACATTCTATGATTATATTTATGACTTTGGTTTTGGCTCAAAGACTGGTGTAAAGCTATATGGCGAATCTGGAGGTATAGTAACAGCAGAAAAGTATGTAAAAAATGTTGACTTAGCACGTATAGGATTCGGTCAAGCAATAGCTGTTACACCATTGCAACTAGTGAATGCTGTGTCTGCAATAGCAAATGGTGGTGATTTAATGCAACCATATATTGCAGAAAAGATAATATCACCTGAAGGAGAGATAATAGAAGAATATTCAAGTGAAGTCATAAGAAAAGTTATATCTGATTACACATCTGAGACTATGCTTGAAATAATGTATCAAGTAGTCCAAGATGGAAGTGGAAGAAACTGCAAAATAGAAGGTTATAAAATAGGTGGTAAAACTGGAACAGCTCAAAAGTATGGTGAAAATGGGCAAGTTCTTCATGACAAGCATATTTCATCATTTATTGCAGTAGCTCCTATTGACGATCCGCAGCTGGTAGTTTTAATTGCAGTCGATGAACCAAAGGCTGGCTTAAGCTATGGTTCAATAGTTGCAGCACCATATGTAAAAGCTTTTTTTGAAGAAGCATTACCATATTTGAATATATTACCAAACACTTCAAATATTGACACTATAACAAAGGTTGAAGTACCAAATGTGATAGATATGACTATAGAAGAGGCTGAAATTGAACTTGCTAGGCAAGGTTTTGGTTGCATTAGTGAAGGCTTTGATGGTAAAATAGTAACGCAAATTCCAGGACCAGGAACTATGCTTAAATCTGGAGCTAATGTTATAGTTCAGTTAAAACAAGTAACTGATTCCGGTGAAAGCTATTTAGTTAAGGTACCTGATTTATTTGGGTTGACACCAACAGAGGCAATGGAACTACTTGCTGAAAATAATTTAACAATGAGAATAGTAAGTAGTGGTAATGTTGTTATGGAACAAAATCCAAGTAAGGGCACAGAGGTATATAGAGGTTCTCAAGTCGCAGTTGAGTTTGAATACTTTGAAAAAGAAAAAGATGCGGAAAGTGAGAACCAATAAAAGTATTATTGCTTTGGAGGTGTGGCAATGTTATTAAGCAAGCTAGCAAGTGGTATTGATTGCCAAAGGATTAACTTTAGGGATGTTGATATTAAAGGTATTGAAATTGATTCTCGTAAAGTTACAAAAGGGAATTTATATATCTGCATTAATGGATTTAATGTAGATGGACATATTTATGCGAAACCAGCAGTTGAAAACGGTGCAGTTGCACTCATAACTGAGAAAAAATTAGACAACATAGATATTCCTCAATTAATTGTTGAAAATAGCCGCAAGGCTTTTGCTATTTTTGCAGGTATTTGGTTTGATAATCCTTCAAAGGATTTAAAAGTAATAGGTATAACAGGGACAAACGGTAAAACAACTACTTCACATATGTTAAAAACAATTTTGGATGCAAACAATGTAAAAACTGCAACAATAGGTACGATTGGAACATATATTGATGATGAAGTGTATTCCCAAAAATTGACCACTCCTGATCCTATGGAATTGCAGGAAATTTTTGCTCTTGCTAGGGATAAAGGTTGTCAAGTTGTTATTATGGAAGTATCTGCACATGCTTTGGAATTAAATAAAGTAGATGGAATTACTTTTTTTGCATCAGCATTTACAAATCTAACTCAAGATCATTTGGATGATTTTGAGCATATGGATAACTATAAAAGAGCGAAAAAAAGACTTTTTAGTGCAATTTCTGAAAAGGCAGTTATAAACATTGATGATTCATCAGGTACTGATATGGTTACTGACTTTAGCGGTGAAATAGTAACATATAGTATTAAAAATAAAAAGTCTGACTTTTATGGTGATAATATTGAATTATCAGAAGAAGGATTTGCCTTCAAAATGAAAGCATATGGAAAAAATGTAGACATAAAAATAAAAATTCCTGGTCTATTTAATGTCTATAACTTCTTAGCTGCATCCGCACTAGCTAATTTATTGGGGATGTCTGTTGATGTAATGGAGGAGTATGCCAGAAATATTACTAATGTAGATGGACGTATGGAAGCAGTAGAAATAGATGCAGATTTTCATGTATTTGTAGACTATGCTCATACATCAGATAGCTTGGAGAATTTATTAGTAAATATAAATAAGTTCTGTGAAGGAAGATTGATATCTGTATTTGGTTGTGGTGGTGATAGAGATACATTAAAGAGACCAATAATGGGTAAAATTGCAGGTGAGAATTCTGATTTCTCCATAGTAACATCCGACAATCCTCGTACGGAAGTTCCAGATAAAATAATTGATATGATAGAAGTTGGTATAAAAGAGGTAACAGAAAATTACATAAGAATTACAGATAGAAAACAAGCTATACATAAAGCTCTTGATATGGCAGAATATAATGATATAGTTGTAATTGCTGGAAAAGGACACGAAACATATCAAGATGTTATGGGAGTAAAGCATCACTTTGACGATAGAGAAATAGTAAAAGAATATATGGATAAATGAGGATATTAGAATGCAAACTTTACTTGCGCCAACTGTAATTGCTTTTATTATAGCAATTATAATAGGACCAGTAGCTATACCAATTTTACAAAAGCTAAAATTTGGACAAATTATAAGAAACGATGGACCGGAAAGTCATCTTTCCAAACAAGGTACACCGACAATGGGTGGTGTCTTAATTATATTCTCAGTTACAGCTACATGTTTGATTTTAATTAGAGATTATGACCCACATGTATTTATGGCTTTTGTAACTTTTATTGGTTTTGGTTTTATTGGTTTTATAGATGACGCATTAATTATAAAGAGAAAGCAATCACTTGGATTAAAAGCATGGCAAAAGACTGTATTACAGCTTCTTTTATCAACAGTTATTGCTTTATATACATATCAGCATATTGGAACTAAAATTTTAGTTCCATTTACAGAAAATGAATGGGATATAGGGTTTTGGATAATCCCAATGGTTATCTTTGTCCTTGTAGCAGCAAGTAATTCAGTTAACTTAACAGATGGATTGGATGGACTAGCTTCAGGTGTATCATTAGTGTTTTTTGCTACATTTACCTTAATCTTTGCTGGTGGTATTGTACCTTCAGGTAATAATCTAGTTACAATAAGTGGAGCATTAGCTGGCGGGTGTTTAGGATTTATATTCTTTAATAGATATCCAGCAAAAATATTTATGGGTGATACAGGTTCTCTAGCTTTAGGCGGTATGGTTGCTTATATGTGCATTGTTTCTAAAACCATGCTCTGGTTGCCTATAATGGGAATAATGATTGTACTATCATCTGTATCAGTAATTATTCAAGTGGTTTCATTTAAGCTTACAGGAAAAAGAGTATTTAAAATGGCACCATTACATCATCATTTTGAACAAAAAGGCTATCATGAAACAACTATTGTTGTTATGTATATAATAATAAGTTTGATTTTCTGCATGATAGGTTTAATGGCATTTAATTAAAAAGAGGTTTATATGTATTCTAATAAAAACGTACTTGTAGTAGGTGTTGCTAGAAGCGGAATCGGAGCTGCAAACTTACTATGTAAGCTAGGTGCAAAAGTAACCATTAATGACATAAAAAGCAAAGAGCAATTAAGTGACCAACTTGGTCTATTAGATGCTAAGATTAGTGTTGTATTAGAATGCAAAGCAGATAAACTTATTAAGGACATGGACTTAGTAGTTGTAAGCCCAGGTGTTCCTACCAGTCTGTCACTGTTTAAAGAAGCTGAAAAACTAAATGTAAAAGTAATAGGTGAAATTGAGCTTGCATATAGTATTTGCAAGGGACAAATTGCTGCTATTACAGGCACTAATGGCAAAACCACTACAACTGCTTTGGTTGGAGAAATTTTTAAAAGGCAAAGTTCAAATGCTTTTGTGGTTGGTAACATAGGTGATGCTTTTTCTAATAAAGTATTGGAGATGAAAGAAGATAGCCTTATTGCTTTGGAAGTAAGTTCCTTCCAAATGGAGACTATAAATACATTTAAACCTAAAATATCAGCCATCTTAAATATTACAGAGGATCATCTTGCGCGTCATGGCAATATGGATGAATATATTAGGTGCAAAAAGAGAATATTTGAAAATCAAAATAGTGATGATGTATTAGTCCTAAATTACGATGATAAAACAACAAGAGCAATGGCTTATGAAGGAAAATGTAAAAAAGTTTTCTTTAGTAAAAGTGAAGTAGATGGTGATTGTGTATGTGTAGCTAATAATGAGATTGTTATAAAGGATAAAAGCAAAGTTATAACAGTATGCGATGCTGACAAGATATCTTTACCAGGTATTCATAATTTGGAAAATGTTTTAGCCGCAGTAGCTATTACTTATTTTTACGGAATTAAAATTGATGCAATTGCATATGCTATACAGAATTTCAAAGCTGTTGAACATAGGTTAGAATTTGTATGTGAACACAATGGAATAAGATATATAAATGATTCTAAAGGTACGAATACAGATGCTACTATATGGGCTGTTAAAGCAATGGATCGCCCTACAGTGATAATTATAGGTGGGTATGAAAAGGGATCTGAATTTGATAGTTTAGTAAATGAGTTTAATGAATATATAAAAGGTGCTGTAGTAATAGGCCAAACTAAGGACAGAATTATATCAAGTTTTAAGAAGTATGACTTTAAAAACTATAAAGAATGTAATAGCTTTGAAGATGCTATATACAAAGCATTGGAAATGTCAAGTAAAGGATACAATATTTTGTTATCTCCTGCTTGTGCTAGCTTTGACATGTTCAAGGACTTTGAAGCTAGGGGACATAGATTTAAAGAGATTGTAAATGAGATTAAGGAGTGTAAGAATGAATAAAGCTGCACAACAATTCAAACCTGATTATATAGTAGCAGTTATAGTTATTGCCCTTGCACTATTTGGGATAATAATGGTTTTTTCTGCAACTTATTATTCTGAACAGGCATCTGGCAACACTGGTGAAGAATTTTACTTTAGTCAGGTACTTGGCGTTGTAATTGGCATCGCTGTAATGTTTGTGCTGTCTTATATAGATTATCATTTGTTTTCTAATACTCTAGTAGTTTTAGGCATGCTTGCAGTATCAGTTATATTTTTGATAATTGTTTTTTTCACATCTAAAATAAATGGTGCTCATAGATGGATTGATTTAAAATTATTTTTATTTCAACCTGCAGAGGTTGCAAGGTTTGCTGTTATAGTTTTTACTGCTAAGACATTGTCAAATAAAGATAATCTTGAAACTCTAAGGTCATACAGGATAAAAGAAATAGTTGGCGGACTTATGCCTTACTTTGTTACTGTATTAGTTATAACTTTACTTATAGTGTTTGAACCAAGTTTATCAATGACTTTGATGCTAGCAGGTGCAATTATTTGTATGTTTATTGCAGCAGGAATTAAGCTAAGGATTATGCTTGCATTAGGTAGTGTTGTAGCAGGTGCAGGTGCTCTAGCAATTTTGACTCAGCCTTGGAGACTAAAAAGAGTTACAATATTTTTAACACCCTGGCTTGATCCCAATGATACAGGATATCAATTAACTCAGTCATTGTATGCATTAGGCTCTGGTGGACTACTTGGAGTAGGTCTAGGAAACTCAAAGCAGAAATTATTATACTTGACATATGGTAACTCAGACTTTATATTATCTATTATTGGAGAGGAATTGGGATTTATTGGGGTTTCTATTTTGCTTATACTATTTATTATACTGATAGTAAGATGTTTTGTTGTAGCTATAAATTGTAGGGATTTATTTGGAACGATTCTAGCTGTTGGAATTACTTCAACTATAGCCATTCAAATGGTAATGAATGTTGCTGTTGCAACTTGTTCAATGCCACCTACTGGTGTTCCATTGCCTTTCATTAGTTCTGGAAACACATCATTAATCATATTTATGGCTGAAATGGGTATACTTCTAAACATTTCTAGACAGAACAGAGCTAAAATAGCATAGCTTATATCTTGGGGAGAGAATTGTGGCAAAACATGCTAAGAAAAATAATATAATAAGCTACGATGAAGCTAAACATAAAAAACTTCAGGAAAAAGAAGAGCAGAAAAAAATAGCTGCTAAGCATTTTCGAGATGATTATGAAGAGTATGAAGATATTTATGGCAATAGCTTCAGTAATGATGTTCAAATTACTAATGAGTATAGTAATAGAGAAGACTATAATAGATTTCAGCGTAAGAGTATAAATAAAATCAATGAAGATGATGAAACATATGAGGATGAGAATACTAAAAGTGCTTTTGATAGAAGAGAAAGGTATAATCAAGAGAAACAGCCTATACCCCGTAATTTAGTAAATTTAATTGTTATTTCATCAATGGTAGTTTTTTTAATAATTATTACCATAATGCTTTATAACTATTATGTAGTAAAAAGCATAAATGTTATTGGTAATGAATCAGTAAAATATCATGATGTTACTCAGCTGTGCGGAGTAGAATATAAACAAAGTATGCTAAGCATAAAGAAAGAGGACATAGAAGAAAGTTTTGAAAGTCAACAGCCAATGATAGAAGTTGTTGAAGTGAAGAAAATATGGCCGAATGTATTGGAGATTCACATAAAAGAAAGACCTCCTATTTGTTACATTGTTCTTAAAGGCTCCCAGAAATGTGCACTGATTGGAGAGAATAATGTTTGTTTATCTATTGTAGACAGTTATCTAGAAGATGATATGCCACGTATATATGGTTTAGATGTTGGCACAGGAGAATTAGGTAAAGAAATTGTTGATGGTGAGATTAGAAAATTAGAGGTATTGAAACTTATAATTAGCGCTATGGTAGAAACCAATTGTATTTCAGAACTTGAAAGTATAAATATAAACAATACTACAAATATTATAATGACAAGTACTACTGGTACTGAAATAAAAATTGGTGATGTCTCAAATTTAACTATTAAATTTAACAATACAAAAATTGGAATTCAACGATTAATAAGTGAAAATAACACAAATGTTACTATGGTAGTAACTGGTGATAATTCCTTCTATATAGAATAAAGCATATTTGAGGAAATAAATACTCATATTTTTAAAAATATTTGACGTATTTTTTAAGAAAATATGTTTTTTTTATTTATTTTTTATGAATTATTTGATATTATATATAAAGCGCTATCAAAAGTTGATATTTTTATGGATAGTTAAAGCAGGAGGAACAAGTGATTTTTGATCGGACAACAGCAGTTATGGATTTTGGTACATCCAAGATTTCAACTCTAATTGGTAAGAATACTAATTATGGAGTTGAGTACTATGGTCTTGGTGTTTGTGAATATGCTGGATTCAGAAATGGATCATGGATGGCTCATCAAGATTTAGAGGAAAGTATATTTTTATCAAAAAAAGATGCAGAGAGTCAAAATCGAAAAAGAATAAAACAGGTTAGCGTTATTATTCCGGGAGAATGGTGCTTAACTTGCTTTGTAAAGGCTGAGGTCTTAACTGATGATTTAAGCGGAAAAATAACTCAAAAAGATATTGATAATTTGATAAACGCTGGTATAGCTCAGGTTAATTGGCCAGAAGATTACACTGTAATAAACGCTCAACCTGTGGTATACTTATTAGATGGACTTAGCAGAAGACTTTCTCCTGTTGGTCACCACGCCAGGGTCATTGAAGCATACATATCATACACTGCTGTAGATATGGTTTTTATGCAGGATATTACAGAAATATTGGACAGGCTAGGCATCGGTGTAAAAGAGTTTATACCATCTACAGATTCAATTGCTAAATATATTAGCAATCATTCAAGCAAAAAAACAAATATTGTAATCGATTCTGGATACTATAGTACGGATTTAGTAATATGTGAAGAAGAAAAAGTAATATCTCATAGAAATATTCCAATTGGTGGATTCCACATTACATCAGATCTTATGGTTTTTTTAGATAAAGATATTTACACAGCTGAATTAATAAAAAGAAATGTTGCTGTAGGTATGGATTCTTTGGGTTTGAACAAAATAATGTTAGATGGTAAAAGTGGTAAAATTCAATTTCCAGTTGATAAAGCTCAATCTGTAATTACTAACAGATTAAATGAAATTATATCTATTGTCAAAGGAGATGCACAAAGAGTTGGTGTCGAAATAAACAACAGATGCGGTGTCTATATTACTGGTGGAGGCATATCAAGGATGCAAGGTGCACGTGGAATGTGTTCTAAGATGTTAGGAGAAAACATTAATATTTTAAAGCCTACTAGACCAATTCAGGCAAATGTTCAGTACGCATCATTGTGTGCAGGACTAGATTATGTATTAGATGAAGACATTAAGGGTATATCTCTTAAAAGTTTTAATAAAGTAAAATGATAAATACGAAAGTATTATTAATAGGAGGTAAAATAAGTGCTAGAGTTTGATGTTGATGTAGCACAATTTGCGCAGATTAAAGTTTTTGGTATAGGTGGAGCAGGTAATAACGCTCTTAACCGAATGATTGAAGCAGGACTAAAAGGTGTTGAATTTATTGCAGTCAATACTGATAAGCAAGCGCTTTTGATGTCTAAAGCTAACCAAAAAATTCAAATAGGTGATAAAATTACAAGAGGTTTGGGTGCGGGAGCTAATCCTGACGCTGGTAAAAGAGCTGCAGAAGAGAGCAGAGAAGAAATATCTCAACATCTAAAAGGTGCTGATTTGGTATTCATTACTGCTGGTATGGGTGGTGGCACAGGTACAGGGGCAGGGCCAGTTGTATCTGAAATAGCAAAAGAGATGGGAATATTGACTATTGCTGTAGTTACAAAACCTTTTGCATTTGAAGGAAAACCTCGTCAAAATAATGCTGAGAGAGGCATAAAAGATTTAGAACAATATGTAGATACTTTGGTTGTAATACCAAATGATAGACTTCTAAAGGTTGTTGGCAAAGGAACATCTTTAATGGATGCATTCAAAGTTTGTGATGACGTATTACGTCAAGGTATACAAGGTATATCAGACTTGATTTCTCAACCATCACTAATTAACTTAGACTTTGCAGATGTAGAAGTAATTATGCGCTCAAAGGGTATTGCTCATATGGGTATTGGTATTGCATCAGGCGAAGATAGAGCTGTAGAAGCTGCTCGTCAAGCAATTGCAAGTCCACTACTAGAAACATCTATTGATGGTGCAAAATCTGTTCTTATTAACGTATCAGGTGATTCATCTATTGGTCTAATGGAAATTGAAGAAGCAGCTTCATTAATTGCACAAGCGGCTGATCCAGATGCTAATATTATATTTGGTGCTGGTATAGATGAAGATCTAAATAATCAAGCAAGAATTACTGTTATTGCTACTGGGTTTACTAAAGCCAGTCAGCAAACAAGAAGCAGGCAGTTAGCTCCTAATAGAGAAGAGGTTCAAAGAAACCCAGAACAGCCATATGCACCACAAACATTTGGAAGTGGTTCAAATAGGGTAAACAGGCCGTCATACTTTGGAGAAGAAGCATCTGCAAGAGATAGAAATCCATCCTACGGAGGGGAGTACGACCCGCCTAGCTATTCGCCAAATACAAACGATGTAGACGAGGATGATTTGGATGTACCACCATTCCTACGTAGAAGAAGATAAAGATATTAAGAAGGTCGCTGTGATTTGTCAGCGACCTTTTCGAGTGTTATAATTATGATAAATTATTGATTTATGCGCAGCGCTTTTTCAAGGGCAATGATAATGAAATATGCAATGACTGCTTTACCAATATCAACTAGTATATAGGGTGTTACAGCAAATGATATTATCTTTGCAAAGCTAAATGGATTATCAGTAGTAAGCTTAAATAGAAAGTACATATAAGTTGTTCCTAGAGTATATACAATAAATAAGGTAACAATAATTCCTACTACATAGGCAACAACTTTTTTACTAAATTTGCTTGATTGATAAATTGTCGATAGTGCAAAAGCACCAAAAACAAAGCTTGCTAAGAATCCGAATGTAGGTTGAAGCACATAACCGAATCCGCCACCTTTAGCAAAGACTGGTAAACCTACTAAACCAAGTATTAGATAAGCAATAACTGTTAGTACTGCAAGTCTTCTTTCTAGAATGCATGCAAGTATAAAGACAACTGCTACTTGCAGAGAAAGAGCTCCATTTGTAAGTGGTATGGTGAATATTCCAGACACACTGAGTAGAGCAACAAAAATACCACAATAAGCTAAATTTTTAGCAGTAAATGTTTTAGACATTTTTAACCTCTTTTCTTTATTAGTCTAAAATATAATATAATCAATATGCAGGGTTGTCAAATAAATAAGTAAATGCAATGAGGTGAAAATAATGGAAAAAACAATAATGCTAATAGATGGTAATTCTTTAATGTACAGAGCATTCTATGCTATGTCACCAGTGTTAAATGATAAAGGTATATATACTAATGCTGTATATGGTTTTATCAATATGCTGCTAAAAGCTACAGAAGACTATACTCCATCACATATTGCAGTTGCTTTTGACATGCACGGAAAAACATTTCGTAATGATTTGTATGACGATTATAAAGCAAATAGGAGTGAAACTCCACAAGAATTACGCCCTCAGTTTGATTTAATAAAAGATGTTTTAGCATCTATGGAAATACAGATAATAGAATTACCAAAGTATGAAGCTGATGATATATTAGGCACAATGTCAAAAATGGCTAAAAAAGAAGGGTACAAAACATTAATAGTTACTGGAGATAGAGATATTCTTCAGCTTATAAATGAAGATGTTAATGTCTATATGACAGTAAAAGGGATAAGCCAAGTTCAAATATTTGATACAGCAAAAGTTAATGAAAAATATACTCTTTTACCTGGTCAAATAATAGACATGAAAGGGTTAATGGGGGATTCTAGCGACAATATACCTGGTGTTAAAGGGGTTGGCGAAAAAACTGCTATTAAACTTTTATCAGAGTATCAATCTTTAGAAGGTGTTTATGATAATATTGATAAAATTAAAGGTAAGCTAAAAGAAAAACTTGAAAATGACAAGGATATGGCTTTTGTATCTAAAGAGTTGGCAACCATAAAAATGGATTTAGAATTAGATATAGACTTGGATAATTGCATTATGAAAAGTCTAGAGGAAACTAATGTTTTATCTAAGCTAGAAGAATTTAAGTTTGGTTCTATCATAAAGAAAATAAGAAAATCTACGGGTACTGATGGGAATAGCACAAGTAAGGTTAATGAAATAGTTAATATTACAGATGAAAGTATGCTTGATGATTTTGTATCTAATGTAAAAAACATTAATCAAATAACATTATATAAAGATAAGGAATACTTATATATTTCGGATAAGGAAAGGGAGTATAAATTCTCATTAATAATGGATTTGCTCGGTAATGGTTTTGAGTTGGATTATATATTACATAAGCTTTCTATTGTACTCAATAATGTAGAGGTTATCAATGTTTACAATTTGAAAGAATGGATTATGTACTTTGAAAAAGCAAATGTTTATTTTACAAATAAGGTATTTGATACATATTTAGCAGCATATGTACTAAGTCAAAATATAAGACGTGGTTACGATAATCTTATTGAAAGCCAACTATATATTGATAAGAATGATGCACCAGCTTTCAATATGTTTAGTCTTGCAAAAAAACAAAAACAATTAATATCATCTAGAAATTTAGGAGAACTATATAACAATGTAGAACTTCCTTTAACTAGCATTTTATATGATATGGAGCAATGTGGATTTAAAGTAAATATAAGTGCTCTTAAAGAGATGGACAAAAAGTTAGTAAGTCAAATCGATGAAGTTAAAAAGAAGATTTTCAACTTAGCAGGAAGTGAGTTCAATGTTAACTCTCCTAAGCAACTGGGCGTTATTTTATTTGAGACTTTGGGTTTAGATGTAATCAAAAAAACTAAAACTGGGTACTCGACAGATTCATATGTACTTGAAAAACTTCATGACAGACATGATATTATACCAGAGATTATCGAATATAGGCATTTAGCTAAACTTAAAAGTACATATATTGATGGATTAATACCTATAGTCAATAAATCTACAGGTAAACTACATACTAAGTTGCATCAAACAGGAGCTGTAACCGGTAGATTGTCTTCATCTGACCCTAATCTTCAAAATATTCCTATTCGGAATGAACAGGGTAGGGAAATACGAAGAGCATTCTTGCCTTCAACCAATGAACATATTCTAGTTAGTGCTGACTACTCTCAAATTGAGTTAAGAGTATTAGCGCATATTGCAAAAGAAGAAAATATGATAGAAGCTTTTAAAAGCAAAGTAGATATTCATGCAAATACTGCAGCTCAAGTAAACGGTGTTGACGTTAAAGAAGTAACAAGAGATATGAGAGCATCGGCAAAGGCTGTTAACTTTGGAATAGTATATGGTATAAGTGATTTTGGGTTAGCTAGGCAATTGAATATACCTACTAGTGAAGCAGGTCACTTTATCAAAAAGTATTTTGAAGCATTTCCTGGGATAAAAGCTTACATGGATAATACTATTGAGTATGGCAGAAACACAGGATTTGTAGAAACTTTATATCATAGACGTATATACTTGCCTGACTTAAAAGCAACAAACTATACGAGGCGACAGGCAGCTGAACGTATTGCTATGAATGCACCTATACAGGGAAGTGCTGCAGACATTATCAAGCTTGCTATGATTGAGGTATATAACTCACTCACAGAATCTAAACTAAAATCTAAAATGATTCTTCAAGTTCATGATGAATTGATAATTGATACTCATATAAGTGAAATAGAAAAGGTTAAAAAAATATTAATAGATAAGATGGAAAATATATTTGAACTAGATTGTCCACTTGTTGTTGATATTTCGGAGGGAAAGAACTGGTATGAAGCAAAATAAAATATATATAATAGGTTTGACAGGTGGCATTGCAACAGGAAAAAGCACAGTATCAAAAATACTAAAGCAAGCTGGAATAAAGGTAATTGATGCTGATATAATAGCTCGAGAGATACTTGAACCATATAAAGAAGGCTGGTATGAAGTTGTTGGCTACTTTGGTAATGATTATGTTAATGAAGACTTTACTATTAAAAGAAATGAACTTGCTGATAGAATATTCAATAATGCTGAAGATTTAGTAAAAATAAACAGTTTACTTCATCCCATAATAATTGATAAGATAAAGGAGAAAGTCAAAGATTATGAAAAAGCTGGAGTGAAAATAGTATTTATTGATGCTCCCCTGCTTTTTGAAACGGGAATAGATGAAGACTGCGATGAAGTATGGCTATTGGTATGTGGTATTGACGAGCAAATAGCTAGAGTAATGAAGAGAGATAACCTAACTTATGAACAAGCAGCAAAGATAATAAATAACCAGATGTCTGATGCAGAAAAACGAGTAAAAGCTACAAAGGTTATAGATACAAGCGATAGCCTTGAAATCACTATTAGACATATAAAAGTCCTATTGGAGGAGATACTAGATGAAATCTAAAATATATATTTTATTTCTTGTATTGTTAATTTCATTAACAGGATGTGCAAATTCAAGCACTTTGCAAGTTGTTGCACCAACAGCAACACCAACCCCTTTAATTGAAGATTGGTTAGGTGTAAGTACTACCATAAAAGTACCTATACCAACAGAAATAGAAAACACTAACCCTTACTTTGTAGAAAAGAAGGATACACTTAGTATATTCAACTTGATTTATGAACCACTAGTAAAGTTAAGTGAATCAAACGAACCAACTCCTTGTTTAGCTAAGTCATGGAGAGTTGATGAAGAGGGCACCACATGGACTTTCATTATAAGAGATGGAGTATATTGGCAAAACACAAATAGAGAGATAAATTCACAAGATGTAGTTTTCACACTAGATTTGATGGATGCAATAAAAAAAGATTCTATTCATTGTAAAGCAATGGGTTATATAAAAGATTGGGAAAGAATTGATGATAGAACATTGGAGATTACAACATATGAACCTTTCTATGGTATATTAATGGCATTAGATTTTCCTATATTGCCTTATGATGCAGGATTTACTAGCGGGCAATCACAGGCATCCATCCCAATAGGTACAGGTCCATTTTATGTTACAGATTATAGACCAGGTATTAGAGTAGAGCTACAGGTAAATCAAAATTGGTGGAAAACCTTGCCAGAAATTACTACTGTAATTGCTGAACCTTATGATGACCCATCTTTAGCAGTATCCGCTTTAACTTTAGGTCAGATTGATGTAATTTCTACTGATGAAACATCAGTAACACAAATACGAGAGGGTGGCAATATAAATGCATTTGAGTACTCAACAAATTATTACGAGTTCTTAATGCCTAACATTGAAAATAATATATTATTAAGAGATAAAAAAGTTCGCCAAGCCATAGCGCTAGGAATTGACAGACAAGAGATAATATCAAATGTTTATGTTAACCATGCTGTGATAACAGAATCACCTATACAGCCTTCCTCGTGGCTATATGAAGGAACGGCAAGAGGTTATGAAAGAGATGTAGAAGAAGCGAAAAGATTACTTACTCTTGCTGGTTGGAAAAAAGAAAATCCAGAAGATTTATACTACAACATATCTCCCGATGGAATTCATACTGACTTTACTTTAGATTTAGTTACAAACAATAGTGAATATAATTCGCTCAGATATGAAACTGCTATAATTATTCAAAAGCAGTTAGAACAAATAGGAATAAAGATTAATATAAAAACTGTTGATTGGCATATGTTTCCTACAAGGATATCTGAAGGATATTACGATTTGCTTTTGGCAGGGTGGTATGTGGATGAAATACCTGACTTTAGAAATCTATTTAGCACTGAAGGAGCAAATAATTTATCTGGTTATTCAAGCACAAAAATGGATGACATATTAGATGAAGTACTAAAACAGCAAACAGAAGAAGGGTTAAGAAATAGCTTTTTAAGGCTTCAAAACTTGCTTGTTGAGGATGTACCAGTTATTAGCTTATACTTTAGGACAAATACGTTGCTTACTAGAGGTGGTATTGTAAACGTGTCAGACATTAAAGATGCGCATTCTTACAACACTATTCATGAATGGGATGTTATTGACTAAAAGGAAAGAATCACTAATAAGTTTGCGTAAAAGAAATGTTTAGCTTCTAAAGTTAAGTGGTATATTATATACATACATGAAATAAACATGTTAAGTTGGCAGTAATAGAAGCGACGGAAACAAAGGAGGTTCTCATGAGGATTAACATTACAGGTAAACACATGGATGTAAAGCAACCAACTAAAGATCTTGTCGAAAAGAAAATAAGTAAGTTAAATAAATTTTTCGATGAGGATACTCTAGTAAAGGTTGTACTATCCGTAGAGAAAAACAGAAACATAATGGAAGCAACTATTCACTACAATGGTATAATTATTAGATCAGAAGACTATACCAGAGATATGAATACGACTGTTGACAAGGTTGTAAGAAAATTAGAGAAGCAAGTGTTAAGTCACAAATCAAAACTATCTTCCAGACTTAAAAAAGGTGCTTTTAAAGATGAAGATAAATATGCAGATATTGAAGCTGCTAAAGCACAGGAAGTTGTTAAAAGAAAGAGTTTCCCTATTGAACCTATGAGCGTAGATGAGGCTATTATGCAAATGAATTTGCTGGCTCACTCATTTTATGTATTTGTCAATGCAGAAACAAACAATATTAATGTAATCTATATTAGAGTTGATGGTCAAGTAGGATTACTAGAACCTGAATATGTAAAATAAAATTAAATATTTAATATAATATAAAGAGCTCTGTAAAGAGCTCTTTCATATTGCATTATTCCAATTATATAGATCAAATAGTAGTCACATCTAAACCGATATAAAAAGTCACTCTAAAAAAATTAATATAACACTGTTAATGAACAAGCATATGTGATTATTTAATAGTTGTAATTATTATGTTTAATATCTAATAGTATTCATAATCTTCTCCTACTTTAGCCTGAGTTAATACTTAGGCTATTATTTTTTGTTGACAATGCAACCTAAATTACCTATTCTATATTTATAAAATTAAAGGAATTAAAATGATAATTACAAACGGAAAACAAAATGATAAACGAGCAATAAGAAAACTATGGGATGAATGTTTTGATGAAGATAGTATAGAGTGGCGAGATTGGTATTTTGATAATATCTTTTCTATAGATAATATTATTGGTGCAAAACACAATGGCGAACTATTGTCAATGATACACATGAATCCATACTCTATATTTATGCGTGTGGGAAAAATAAACGCATTTGCATTAGCAGGAGTAGCAACACAAGCCAGTCATAGAGGGCAGGGGTATGCAGGCAATTTAATAAAATATGCACTAAACAAAGCTTATAAACTAGGTTTTGACTTTAGCTTTTTATATCCATTTAAATATGAGTTCTATAAGAAATTTGGATATAGTATAGGATACAGCAAGTTCAAGAATAATTATAAGTATTTCCCTGAAAATGATGGATTAGATATTATTATCCATGATAAATTTGATGATTCTACTTTCGTTAGAATTTATAATAAGCATATGCAAAAGAGAAATGGATATGTTTTGAGAGATGAATTTTATTATCAAGTGCATTTAAAAGAACTTTTATGTGATAATAATAGAGTAATATGTTTTTCTATTAATAATAAATTAGGTTACTTTTGCATTAATGAAGAAAGAACACGTGTTGAAGAATTAGTATATACAGGTAATATTGAAGAAGCAATAAATGCAATCGGATTCTACTATAAAAAGGATATTACATTTGAGAATATTTATGATTCAGATTACATGCTAAACATAGAAGAACCTCATTGTATGGGAAGGGTAATATCTGTAGAAAGAATATTTGAAAAGATACAATGTAAAGATATTAATGTAAATATTAAAATTGAGGATTTAATTATTAAAGAAAACAATGCTGTTTGGAACATTAGTTTAAGCAATGGTAAAACAAAAATTGAAAAAACAGACAATAGAGCTGATTTTAAAATTAATATTTCTCAACTTACTCCTATATTGACAGGATACAAAATTGAAAAAGATGAAGTTGCAAAAAGAATACAGAGTTTACTTTTTGAAAATACACAAGAATTTATTTTTGAAATTTGCTAAATAATAAAAATATTCAAAAACATTGATTTTTGTTAAAAATAGGAGTATATTAATATATTAGAAGTACAAATGAGTACTAGTATTTGATTTGTTAGTAATAAAGTTTATATAAAAGAGGACATTATGGAACTTCATTTAAGTGTAGAACCTGAGATGCTGGAATTCCCTATTTTCGGAGGATTCCAAATATCTGAGACGTTGTTTAGTGCTGTTTTGGCATCGCTAATAATAATAATTTTCGCATTAATTGTAAGAATATTTTTCATACCAAAATTCAAACAAATACCTGATAAATTTCAGATGGTTATTGAACTAACAGTAGATGCAGTACAATCTTATACTACATCTAAGGTAGGTAGTTGGGCAAGCAAAACCTTAGCGCCCTATATGTACACAGTAGCTTTAATAATACTAGTTAATGGTTTTTTTGAATTGCTTGGTATAAGAGCAGCTATGACAGATTTGAATTTTACGTTATCATTAGCATTAATCACATTTGTTTTAATTCAAGCATATGGCATAAAAAAAAGAGGGCTATTAAAAAGGCTGAGAGCATTTACTAAGCCAACGCCTATTTTGACGCCTGTAAATATTGCTACATCTTTGGCGATTCCAATATCTCTAGCTTGTCGTATGTTTGGTAATATATTAGGCGGCATGATAGTAATGGAGCTACTATACTCTGTAGCAATAGCAAATTTAGCACTACCAGGTATACTGTCAATATACTTTTCGGTGTTTCACACATGCATGCAGGCATTTATTTTTATCACTCTATCACTAACTTTTATACATGAGGCACTAGAGGATTAGAATAAAGCATAATTAAGATCAAAAATTAATTTACATAAAGGAGACATTATAATGGATAATGGATTAGTCGCATTAGCAGCAGGTATTGCTGTATTTACATCAGTAGGAGCAGGGCTGGGAATGGGTCTAGCAACAGGTAAAATAGCAGAAGCTATCTCGAGACAGCCAGAGGCATCTGGAAAGATAATGAGCGCAATGATGCTAGGTTTTGGTTTAGCTGAGTCAACAGCTATTTATGGGTTTGTTATCGCAATTATGCTTTTCTTAAAGTTATAATTGAGTAACATGAGAGGATATAAATATGCCATTAGGATTAGGTTTAAAAGAAGTATTATTACACGTACTTAATGTTGTAATATTGTTCTTTTTGTTGAGATTTTTGCTGTACAAGCCAGTTAAAAAGTTTATGGATAACAGAGAAAATAGCTATAAACAGAGAGAAGAAGATGTAGCAAACTCTGAAAAAAGAGCAAAAGAGCTAAAGGAAAAGTACGAAGTTCAGGTAAAAGGTGCAAAAACTGAAGCTGAGAACTTAGTTCTTGACTCCAGAAAAGATGCTAACAAAAGAGCTGATGAAATAATAAAGCAAGCAAGAGATCAAGCTAATGAAATGGTTGAACAAGCCAGAAAAGATATTCAAGAAGAGAGAGCTAATGCTAAAGTTGCAATGCGAGAAGAAGTCGCAGACTTAGCAGTTGGCATAGCTAGTAGCGTGCTTGAAAGAGAAGTTGACAAGCAAGATAATAAGAATATTATCGATTCATTCTTGAATAAAAAGAGAATCGGCTAGAGAAAGGACTAATAAATGGAAGGACTATTGATTAGTGCTTATAAGCTGGATAATGAAACAGTAAAAAGATTGGAAGCTAAATTTTCAGAAAATATAGGCGAAAAGATCAAATTCATAGTTGAAGTTGATCGTTCTTTAATTGGAGGTTTTATAGTAAGTATAAGACACCATAGATATGATTATTCTATAAAAAATAAGCTAAAGGAAATGAAAGATTACCTAGTTGAAAATTAGCAATAAATATCCAAAAGGCAAGAAAGGCATAAAATATGGATATGTATATTGATTCAATAAGTGAACTAAAGAAACAGGTTAGTTCATTTGATCATACAGTCGGTATGAGACGTGAAGGTACCGTAATAAAAGCAGGAGATGGAATAGTACAGATTTCCGGATTACTAGAATGTAAATATGGTGAGCTTTTGGAATTTGAAAATGGAGATTTCGGAATAGCCTTCAACATGGAAGAAGAATACGTAGGGGCAGTACTTTTATCAAATTCCTGTGAAATATCAGAAGGGCAGAAAGTACTAGGTAGTGAAAAAGTTGTAGAAGTTCCTGTTGGGGACGAACTACTTGGAAGAATAGTTGACCCGATTGGTAAACCATTAGATGGTGAAGGTAGAATAAAGACAAAACACTTTCGCCCAATAGAGTATGGGGCACCAAAAATAATGGATAGACATCCTGTAGATACTCCAATGAGCACAGGTTTAATGGCTATTGATGCAATGATTCCCATTGGTCGTGGACAAAGAGAACTAATAATAGGTGATAGACAAACAGGCAAAACTGCAATAGCAATAGATACAATTATCAACCAAAGGCACAATGATGTTATATGCGTTTATGTGGCAATTGGACAGAAGGCTTCATCTATAGCACAAACTATTAAAGTATTAGAAGATAATGGAGCTATGGATTATACTACTGTAATTGTTGCAACAGCAAGCGATTCTGCACCTATGCAATATATTGCACCATATGCAGGTTGTGCAATAGCAGAGGACTTTATGTATCGTGGGCGGGATGTATTAATAGTTTATGATGATTTGTCAAAACACGCAGTTGCATATAGAACTATGTCTCTACTTTTAAGAAGACCACCAGGAAGAGAAGCATACCCAGGAGACGTATTTTATCTCCATTCAAGATTATTAGAAAGAGCAGCCAATTTATCAGAAGCAAGAGGAGGCGGTTCAATGACTGCATTACCCATTGTTGAAACTATGGCTGGTGACATTTCGGCATACATTCCAACAAATGTAATTTCGATAACTGATGGTCAGATATTTTTAGAATCTGAACTATTTTTTGCAGGTGTTCGCCCTGCTGTTAACGTTGGACTTTCAGTCTCCCGTGTAGGCGGTGCTGCGCAAAAAAAAGCTATGAAAAAGGTTTCAGGCACATTAAGAATGGATTTAGCACAGTATAGAGAAATGGTTGTATTTGCTCAGTTTTCATCAGAACTAGATAAGGCTACTCAGAATCTTTTATATCAAGGAGAAAGATTGACAGAAATGTTAAAGCAACCACAATTTTCACCTTTCCCATTTGAGGAACAGGTAGTCCTTCTGTATGTAATTAAAAAAGAAGAACTTCTAAGTGTTCCTGTTAAAAAAATTGGTGAGTTTAAAAAAGAGTTTCTAGAGTTTATAAAAGTTCACTATAGAGAACTACTAAGAACAATACAAAAAACAGGCGAGTTTACTGATGATGACAAAAAACTTTTAGACGAAGCTTTAAATACCTTCATGGTAACATTTACGGAAGAAGAGAATAAGTAGTATGAATATTACAGAGATTAAAAACAGAATTTCTTCCATAGAGCAAACGCGCAAGATAACAAAAGCGATGCATTTAATCTCCACTGTAAAAATGCGTAAAGCACTGTCAAAACTTGAGAAAAACTCAACATATTTAGATAGACTTCGTATGACTATTAAAGACATTTTGACACACAGAGGAGATATTGATCATCCATTCATTTGTGAATGTGAAGGTAATAGAACTGCATTTGTTGTAGTAGCAGGGGATAAAGGTCTTGCAGGTCCCTTTAACTATAATGTACTAAACATGGCTAT
>Ga0070729_10002477_pt1 | contig 23723 bp, 21 predicted proteins | sample tdDd472_FD_66725 | JGI IMG/M metagenome (GOLD analysis project Ga0070729, IMG submission 66725) | Marine sediment microbial communities from the Atlantic coast under amendment with organic carbon and nitrate - tdDd47.2 | ecosystem: Environmental > Aquatic > Marine > Coastal > Sediment | place... | reverse complement strand
TAATTGCTAACACTAAGTCAACGCAGGTGGAGGAAATCCAAAGCCAGCAGAGCGAGGCGTATCAGCAGCAGGTTGAAGACTGGAAGCAAGAAATCTCCAATGATCCCGTGATCGGCGGCGAGCGCTTACAGGAAACAGACCGCAAGGTATCAGAAGTAGTCCTCAAGTATTGGGGCGAAGACTTCTACAAGCAAATACAGGCGGATGGCATTGGGGCTCACCCCGGCTTCATTCGTGGCTTAGTAAAATTGGCAGACAGTTTAAAACCCGACACGTTGCACGAGGGCGAGCTAACCAATGCCGGTGCGGATACCGAACAAGCCCGACTAAACCGATTATTCCCCCTAGATAAAATCAAAGGAAGTAGAGCATGAGTACTCTCAATGCAACTGACTTGACTATCGGCAATGTCGCTAAGCGCCTCGATCCAGACGGCAAAGTAGCAGATATAGCTGAGGTCATCGCTCAGACCAATGAGCTGTTTGAAGACATTCCACTCGTGGAAGCAAACGGCCACACATACCATCGTTCAACCATTCGTAATGGCCTGCCAAGCGGTACGTTCCGCGCAGCCAACGAAGGCGTTGCTAACGAAAAATCAAGCACCATCCAGGTGGATGATGTAATCGCTGAACTTGCAACTTATTCTGAAATTGATCAGACCGTTGCAGATACAGGCGACAACACCCAGGCCGTACTTGCTTCTGAAAACGTAGCTTTCCAACAAGGTCTCGCTGAGACTATGGCTAGCAAGGTTTTCTACGGTAACAACGACACTAACCACAAAGAGTTCCACGGCTTAGACCCGCGCTTCAACTCTTTAAGCGGCTCCGACAATAGCGACAATGTTATTGACGGTAACAACGGCGGCTCTGGTTCAGATAGCGCAAGCATCTGGCTTGTCGGCTGGTCTCCTAATACTGTGTTTGGCACCTATCCACAAGGTTCTATGGCCGGTCTAGAAATGGACTTCAAAGGCTTAGACACCGTTAAGGATGCATCCGGCAATCAGTTTGAAGCATACCGCACATTCTACCGCTGGCGCATGGGTTTAACTGTTAAGGATTGGCGCTATGTCGTTCGTATCTGTAACATTGACACCAGTGAGCTGACAGCCGACAAGTCTAGCAACTCTGCCGACTTAACCGACTTGATTGCTCAAGCATTAGAATTGATGCCTTCTATGGCTGGCATCTCTCCACGTTTCTATATGAACCGTAAAATTAGCTCGTTCTTGCGCCGTCAGCGTAACAACACCACCAATGTTCAGTTTGGCACTGACGAAGTATTCGGTCGCCATGTTATGACTATTGACGGTGTGCCTGTTAAACGCATCGACGCATTAACCAACACCGAAGCTGACATCAGCTAGAAAGGACGTGACAAATGATTACTTCAGACGCTCACGAAACCTTTAGCGACTCTCAAGCTGTGACATCTACTGCTATCAGTGATGTCATTGACTTGGGTGCAGACGATACGCTAAAGAACCTTGGCGCAGGTGAAGAACTTTACCTAGTCATCTATACGAATACCGCTGCAACCGCTTCAGGATCTGCAACTGTGGCCTTTACACTTGAGTCTGACTCAACTGCTGACTTGGCCACATCAGCGACTACACACTGGACTAGCTCAGCAATCGGCAAGGCCACCTTGACCGCTGGCTATCGCGTTGTTGCTATCAGTTTACCAATCGAGCATACCTACGAGCGCTACCTTGGCGTACGCTACACGGTTGCTTCCGGTCCGTTGACTGCTGGTGCATTCACAGCCTACTTGACACGTAAACCACAGTCATGGGCTCCATCTCCTGACGGCATCGCTTAAGGAGGGTAGGACATGAGCAACAAAGAACAAAGTAAAGCTGGATCTAAGGTGATGCGTCTCGTTGCAGACCGTCCTGGTCAGATTCGCGTGGAGGTACAATCTAAGTACCGCAAACGTGTTGAGACTCAATCTGTATGGATTGAAAAGGGCGAACTGTTTGAGATGAATTGCCAACTAGATAACGCTGGTCAGCCTCGGATCCCTCGCTGGGCACATGTCCCTGAAGGCGAGGAGCTGAAAAGCATTGAAGCACGCAAGTTAGCCGAGCACAAAAAAGCCGGTGACGCTCGAGCAGTGCCAGAGGCACCAAAAGAAAAGATTGGCGGCAAGCCTACCGGCAAGGTGCTATAGCTTTTCTTAGACCGTAAGCAACAAAGGGGGCGGGGTGTTATGCCTCGCCCTTTTTTAGTCAGGGGAAAACATGGCTAGCAAAACAAATATTGCGATAATGGCGCTTGGTCATATCAGCGTCAACATAGATATTACTGATATAGATACGAGCACAGGCTCAGAAGCAGACTCTATCCTAGTCTATTGGGACGAGGCTCTTGGCTATATGCTGGAAGACAAAAAGCCAGGATGGGCTGAAAACTTTGTCAATCTTTCTGTTGTCGCTGAGAATCCAAATGCGCTTTGGGATTACTCATACCGCTATCCGAGCGATTGCCAGGTATCGATCGGTATTGTTGATACTGGTGCGGCTGGTGTCTCTGACCGTGGCGAGATCCCCTATCGACCGGGATCTGACAACAGTGGACGATTGATCTATACGGACGAGGGTCCAACGGCGGTTCTGCACTACATCCGAAGGCAAAACGACACGGATGGATGGCGATTAGAGGACATGCCTAGCGCGTGGGCTTTGGCGTTATCGTATCTATTGGCATCCTTCAGCGCCGGCGCACTTGCAAAGAATGGAGCAGTTGCATCTCAGATGCTGCAAAAGTACGAGCTGTACGCTGGTCGCGCCGCAATGTCTACTCAAAATGAAATGGGCATAGGTCCACGCCCTGAGTCTGCTGCTGCGAGGGCTAGACGATAATGCCAAGCGTAAAGCAAGATAACTTTAGCGGTGGCGAAATAGCTCCGGCACTCCAAGCAAACACAAAGCTGACTAAGCGTAAGAATGGCTTGGCTCTTTGTAGGAACTTCTTAATCGATCGACACGGCATAGCTAGGAACCGAGCAGGAACAGAGTATATCCGAGAGGTTGACGATAGCAGTAACTCAAAAGTAAGACTCATCCCGTTTATCCTTAACAATGACATTAAGTATCAGATAGAGATCGACCATCAACAGATCAAGGTCCACGATGGATCAACGCTCAAAGACACTGTAGATGCTCCTTGGAGCCTTGGAGATGCACCAGACTTACAGTTTCAGCAAAGCGGCAACATCATCACTGTTGTTGATGCAGGTAACGGCTACCCTCCTTACGAGATTGAGCGAGTCTCTGATACGGACTGGACTGTCACGCTGAAGTCAGGCGTGCCAACTATTGACGCGCCTAAGAGCATGTCGTCTAGCAGCATCACAGCAGGCAGTAACACATATGTCTATGCAGTGACGGCGGTGGACAAGAATGGCAACGAGTCTCTGCCAGGAACGTCAGCAACCAAGACCAGCGCCGGCATGGGTCCACTTGGGGGCGACTACGAGGTCTACGATTTTACTGTTCAATCAACGGCGCACGGATTAGCAGCTGCCGACAAGGTGCAGATTGAGGGGTCAACACACTTGACCATGCTCAACAAGCACTCATTCACGATCAAGGCCGTTGATACTAACGATTTTACGCTTGAAGACATAGACTTAGACTCATTAGTAGCAGAGGGAACCTATAAGGATTTGCAGTCTCAGGGGGCCACTAATCCCTGTTTGATTACAACCACTGGACCACATGGCTACAGCACCGGCAATACCGTCTATATTAGCGGTGCCGGCATGACCGAGATCAATGACACCACTTATGCCATCACGGTTGTTGACTCAACATCATACACACTGGACGGCATTGACGCTACGTCATGGGTTGCTGGCACTGGTGGCTACTCACACCTATCTGACTCGGCAACATTGCGCGTATATCCTGAGAACCTGACTGTCTCAAGCGCTGCTGCACCTTCATCTAGCGACCCGCATGTCATAAGCTGGAACGCTGTCACTGGAGCGGTTGAATACAATGTCTATCGGCAAGACGATTCAGGCACCTTTGGTCTAATCGGCATTAGCACAGAGGCGACATTCAGCGACATAGGAACGACTCCAGACACAGAGCTGCGTCCCCCGCGTGATGCGCTTCAGTTTCTCAATAGCGAGGACTGGCCAGCAGCGGTAGGATCATTCCAACAACGCATCATCTTTGGAAATACAACGGCAGACGTTGAGATTCTAAATGGTTCACGCATTGGCGGTACTGATGACTTCACGCTTCGGGTTCCAGCGGAAGATGACGACCCTTTCGAGCACAGGCTTATCGGGCGGCAGACTAACGAGGTCCGGCACATATTGGACATTGGTCGATTGATCGTCTTGACGCAAGGCGGCATTAAGTTGCTGCAAGGTGACGCCAACGGCACAGTGACCAACGCTAATCCAAACATCAAGCAAGTAAGTTATCGAGGCGCTGCTCAAGTCCGTCCGATTATCGTTGGCAACAAGGCGCTGTTTGTTGAGCGTGACGGCAGAACCATACGTGACCTGTCTTATGAGTTTGAGTCTGACGGTTATGTGGGTGTGGACCTAACCACTTTTGCAAGTCACCTGCTAGACGGTGATAAGGTTATTGTAGACTGGTGTTATCAGCAAAGCCCTAACTCGACTATATGGATTATCGTTGATGATAAGGACTGGTCAGGAAATCGCAGCAATTCAGACGATAAAACTAAGAACATGCTCATAGCTTTAACATACATACCCGAGCAAGAGATATGGGCATTCCATCGGCACGACTCGCAGGGCGGAGAATTTGAATCTATTTGCTGCACGCCAGGTGATGATGGTGACGATGTGTATATGATCGTTAAACGCACGGTTGATGGCTCTGCCGTTCGCTACATCGAGCGGCTAAACAATCGTGTGATCAATGACGTTGAAATTGACGCCATATTCCTAGACAGCTACCTGACTTATGATGGTAGGCACACAGGCGCTACGTCTATGACGCTTACGACTGCCACCACATGGGATGCACTTGTAGAGATGACACTAACAGCAAGCGGCAGCTATTTTAGCGCAGGCAAGGTTGGCAACAAGATGCATCTACGATCTGTCAGCTATGCGTTCAACGCTGAAACAGGACGCAAAGAGAAAACAGTCACAGAGGTTGTGTGCATCATCACGGCTTACACCAGTGCTACCGTTGTGACCGTGGTTCCTGAGTCAGATGTCCCGACTGCGCTACAGTCGGCAACACTCGATTGGGGTGAGGCTGTGGACACTGTTAGCGGTCTCTCACATCTTGAGGGAGAAACCGTTCGAGCTGTCGGAGACGGGAACCCAATAGAAGAGATGACAGTTAGCAGTGGATCGGTCACAATCCCAGGTAATGAGTTCTACGAAGTGATACACGTAGGCTTGCCGTATAATAGTGACCTTGAGACCTTGCCGCTTGATAACACAGAGGGCGAGGCGCTGAGCAACAAGCTAATCAATATCAATCAGGTTACGCTTGAGGTAGCTGAATCTCGCAACTTCCAGGCTGGTCCAGACAGCACCGGATTGAAAGAGTTCCAGGTAAGTGGCACCGACCTATACACTGGTAAACGAACGTTAACTATTCCTTGTACTTGGGCAAAGAACGGCAAGATATTTATCAGACAGTCTGACCCGTTGCCGCTGAGTGTAACAGGTATTACCTTGCAGGGTCAAGTTGAGGGAGGCGAATAATGGGAACACTTGCAGGCGTGGCGCTTGGGTCAATTGCATTCGGGTCTGTCTTCAGCGCATCGGCCTCATACCAGGCAGGCGAGACAAATAAAGAGCTTGCTAAGCACAATGCTGAGATGGGCGAGATTCGTGCGCGTGATGCGATCAACCGTGGACAAACACAGGCTAAGAATATCCGCGAAGCTGCCGAAACAATTAAAGCAACACAGCGGGCAGCCTTTGCTACTCAGGGTGTAGACGTTGGGACTGGAAGCGCGGCGATCATCCAGGCAGAAACCGATTACATTGCTAAGCTGGAAGTAGAAACGACTTTAAACAATGCCGCTATGGAGGCTTGGGGCTATGAAGTAGGCGCAGAATCTACCAGAACCCAAGGAGAGCTTGCTGCAAACACAGGTCGTTCTCAGGCACTTGGAACATTACTATCTGGAATAGGCAGCACAGCAGTAGCAGCGAGGCGATTATAAGCATGGTTACAGTCAGACGCTCAGAGCGACAGCTTACAGATAGACCGGTTGGCGATGTGTCAACGCGGGTCAGCGTTACTCCGCAATCATTAGGCTCAGGCATTGGGCAGGGCATAGCAAGCTTAGGCTCAGACCTTGCCAAGATAGCGGCAGAGGAACGGCGAGAGCAGGAGAACGCAGCGCTCAATAAGGCTGATACGTCACTGAAAAACATGCGGCTGTTCCTTGCTAACGGCGATCCAGAGCAAGGCGTCACTGGATATAAAGATCGCAAGCTGTCAGAGGCAGGCGAATACCAGAAAGACAACATAGACCTGTGGGACCAAACAACTAACGAGCTTATAGCAAGCGTTCCGGCAGCGCTGCAAGAGCGTGTTCGGGAGATGCGCGACAAACACCGCGTATCATTCTTGTCAGAAATCCAGGGACACACACGCTCCGAGATGGAAAAGGCGAAGCGTGTTGAGGAAGTTAACACTATCGAGGCGAGCCGTAAGCTGGCACAAGCCAACTATGCAGACAAAGACGCAGTGCTACTAGGCATTCAGGATGTTGCTGACACCTTAATGAATAACGCTGGCGACAGTGACGAGGCACGAGAGAATGCACGCCTTCGCGCAGAGAACGAGGCTAGCAAAACACTTACAGCAACCGTAGGGCTAGCGATTCAAGAAGACCGCTTAGAGGTAGCGAGCAAGTATTTGGATGACGAAAACGTACAAGGCCTAATGCGTCCGGAGACCTACTCTAAGCTAAAACAAAACTTAGATGACAGAATCTTTCTCCGTGATGCACGCAAGGACGTTGAGGGGATTCTGCAAAAGCAATCTATTACAGAGGACTTTAGCCAGGCAGCCTTTGACGAGTACCGCTCTCAAATAGACGATGAGTTTGACGAAGGCGACCCAAGGAAAGACACAAAAATATCACTCCTTGAGGCTGGTTGGAATGACGCTAGAGCTGCTGTCAATCGAAGAGACAGCGAGGCTTTAGAGCAATATTCTAACAACATTCAGCGCATGAGTAGATCTGAAGCACTGACAGAAGCATACAAGCTAGAGAAGCCAGAGCTTATAGCAAAAGCCAAGCGATTCATGGAGCGCGCTAGGTTCCCAGGTGACTCTGACACTGGACAAGAAGAAGATAAGAACCTTGTCACAGCAGAGCAACACAGACTCAAAACAGAAATACGTAGAGCCATTAGGGCTGACTTCATCAAAAATGTTTCGGACCTGAATGCCAAATTTGGCGACCAATTGACCAATCAATCGTTTAAAGAACTATCAAAAATGTTCGGAGTTGAGGCTGAGCAGTCCTATGAGCGAGATCTTACGAAGGCCGTAGAGGGCGCGATTCTTGAGCTGTACCCAGACAAGACCGAAACATCTAGGGATGAGCTATCTGGTCAGATGGTGGGCGCTGTGCGCGATATTTTAGGCGGCACCGAGATCAAGCCGGATCGTGTTAAGAACATTATATCATTGTACAAGATGAAGCAGGAAGGGACAGCCGGATTTGCGAACATTGTAGATGTTGGCGGCAGAAGGCTATTGGTAGGCATAAACGATTCGACAAATTTCCCTGGCTTGATTTCACTGCCAGATGCCTCGACTCCATCGCTGTTTGCTCAAGAGTTTTCCCATATCCGTGTTACTGAGTTGACAGATGAGCAGCGAACAGAGGCAGAGCAGGCTATGATTGCAGACGGGCTAGACCCATCTAACAGTGATCCCGTTGCTTATTATAACAGGGAAGTCTTGGGTCTTCCAGCCATTGGTCAGAGATCCTACATGGTGGCTCAGCGAGTAAGAGCGCAACGCTTCTTGTCTGACGAATCGAGAATGAGACAAATGCGCAGGCGTGAGAAGGAGGCCACTGGCGAGCTGCTTAATGACATGGGTGAGTTCCAGTGGATTGCTCAGGACAACAGAACTTATGAAACTGGATCAGACGGCATGTTCAAAGACCTTGAAGAAAGCGCGGCGGCACAACGAACACCTAACTGGATGGTCAAATACTTTGACAATGTTGGACTGGTGCCTAATCAGAATCCAGCAACAGGTCAGCCTTTCATAAAAGACAAAGGGCCTATGGTTCCTGTGTTAGATGTCTATTACAAGGGCTTATCACAAGCACGAGATAAAACGGCATTCATAACAAGCCAAGGAAGCAAGATACTGAACGGAGCCCTAGACCGTGGCCAAAGATAAGAGCATACTTAATTCGCTATACGAAGACTACGACACCAGCCCAGAGCATGACGCTATTGACAATGCTCAGACGGCGGCGGCTTCTAGCTTAAACCCAGAGCAAGAGGGGCGATTGATAGACCAGTCTGCTGAGCTTGGCAAGCCGGTCGAGATCTTGCGCAATCAGTCCGAGCTAGAATATCAACGGGCAAAACTTCAGTCTAAACAGAATTACCTGACGAATAAGCGTAAGGCTGCCGATTGGATGGCAGAGAATCCTAACAATGCTTTATTGTCTATAGATGATGTTGATGGGCTAGAGAGTCTGGCACGTTCGGCTCAGTTCATCAATAGGGAAAAGCTCTATGGGCCAGAGGAGTCTTTTGGCTTCTGGGAGCGTTCGCTTGCCACCCTTGCCGATATTGGTGACAAGGGCATCGGAGGTATTGGCTCACTATCAGAGTCATTCTATGGACTGTTGCAGTTTGGCGCCGAAGTTATTGGCGCAGAAGGATTAGCAGAATATGCCGCAGATAAGGCTCAGATAGGGTCAACGCTTGCAGTTACGCTGTCAGCGAATCTTGACGGAGCAAAACCGGAAGACTTTTCACGAGCTGAGTACATACAAGACCAGATGAACAAAGCACGCTTTGATGTTATGGGCATTAGCGTTGGTGATGTCGTTGGCGCTGGTGTGTCGCTTGCACCTACATTGGTAGGCGGCTGGGCGCTGCGTGGTCTGAGTGAAGCAAACAAGCTGCGTGCATTTGGTATCATTGCAGGCTTGCAGGGTGCCGGCAGTCAGTTTGCATCTGAGCGCAGGGAAGGTGCTGACTTTACAGAAGCAGCCACTCAGGCGACAGCAAGCGGCTTGATTACCGGATTGCTTACCCGTGTTATCCCAGGTGGACCAGAAAACGCATTGGACGACTTAGCCAAGCGTTTGGCAGTGGCACACAGCCCGAAAGAGATGCTGCGTTACAATCTTATCAAGGCCACTGGCGTACAGTTTGTAAGTGAGGCATTCGAGGAAGGTCTTGACGAAATGTTGCAAGCACTCCTCGTTGATGGGAGTAGCTGGGAAGAGGCAATTGATCGAGGTCTCAAGGCTGGCGTTATTGGCGGCATTCTTGGAGGTGCCTTTGGTGCTGTTGGTGAGCTAGCTGCAAAGCGTCAACAAGAGTCACTTATAGCGCTTGGTTTTAAAGATGGACTAACGCAAGTAGCTGAAGACTTGGACAGATCAAAGACAGCTCAGCGATCAGTTGAAGCAGCAACGCAATTCTTGCAGAATCACGGTGGTCTCAACAAGACTGCGTACATTGATGCATTGGCAGCTAAACAGATTGCTAGCACCCCAGAGGGCAAGCAGCAACTAGAGCGTGCAGGCATCACTGAAAACACTATCAGCAACGCTATCAAGGAAGACACGACCATACCTGTTGACACAGCTCGTATGATGGCAGCCACTAAGGGCGAAGTTCGGCAACAGTTCATAGAGCAGGTGCGGAACACTCCAGGCGCTAAGAATGCCGTAGAGGCTCAGCTTGAAGACGATAAACAGATTGAGGCGCTGGTTGCTAAGTACGATCAAGACGCACGCGACAGGGAGAAAGATTTATTCAGAGAAGAGGTTAGCAGGCTGGTCGTTGAGGTGGCTGAATCACTAGGAGCTAAGATCAACGAGAAAGACGGCAAGCGCACTGTAGACAGCAAGTCTGCTGAGTATGAGAGCCGTGCGCGTGATCAGGTAGAACTATTGGTCAAGCCTGCGGTAGCATGGTACAATCGCCACCCTGGAGCGTTTAGGACTCCGCTTGAGTTCCTTAAGTCTGTGAGCTTTGAGCGTGGCAAGTTTGCTGTTGGCGATGAAGCGATCGGCACTCAGGAAGGCGAACCCCTCAATCAGCAAGTTCCACGTGGAACGCCTGACAACATTGGCACCGCTGAGAACATGGGAGATACGTTTGAGAGTCGGCGGGAGTGGTTCCAAGCAGCCTATCACGGAACTCCTCACAAGTTTGATAAATTCTCTCTAGACGCTATTGGCACTGGTGAAGGTGCGCAGGCTTTTGGGTGGGGGCTGTATTTTACTAGTGAACAGGGAATTGCTGAATTTTATCGGGACTCACTGGCATCAAAGGATCTTGTCGGTGTTGTTGGCGAGAAATACGGGACAACTGACAAAGATGCATCAGACACAGCCTGGGCGCTGCTCCACAAGAAACGCAACAGCCCGAAAGAGTATGAACAATATCTGGACGGTGGCGAATCGTTCCTTGGTAAAATTGCTGAAGACATTGAAAACGGAACTATACGTCCAAGTAGTGAAGGCGAAGTCAAAACCGTAGACATCCCAGAATCAGAAGACCTGTTACAGTGGGACAAGCCGCTGAGTGAAATGACTGACACGCTGCAAGAAATTGTAGAGCGTAGAAATGCTGATAACGACCCAGCGAACGGAATTATGTCAATAGATGACGTAATGGAAAAAGCAGAGGAGGTAGCGCCTTTTCATTATGATACTGAAGGAGTTATTTGGCGCTATCTAATTAGCAATGACCTTGATGCACTTGAGTCAATAAGAACGGACCTTGATGATAATATACTTTTTGAGCTAGAACAAATAAAAGACAATCATGGATTTGACTTTGACCTAGATGCTGACACAGGCATGAATCTGTACAGGAGCCTAGAGGGATCACTGGGGTCAGACAGAGCGGCGAGCAGTATGCTGAATGACATCGGCATCCCTGGGCTAGAATATCCAGCCGGAACAATAGGCGGCGGTGTCACGGACCCAAATGGTCGCAACTTCGTAATCTGGGACGAGGACGCAATCACGGTCCAAGACGTACAAGAGCAGCAAGAGTTCTTCCAATCCCAAGAAGAAACAGACGGCCAACCACTAGGCAGCATGCGTATTGTTGATGAGCGATACATAGTAAGTCTATTCGATAACGCCAACGCAACAACGATCTTGCACGAGATTGGGCACATATGGCAAGAGGAAATACGCCAAGCCATTGCAAGCGGTAACGCTACGGAACAGCTGTCAAAAGACTGGATGACTTTGAGCGAGTGGCAGGTTGACAGCACCCCAGACCATATTGCTTGGATGAAGAAGCAGCTTGCCAATCCTACCACAACAGACGCCAAGAAAGAGCGATATAGAAAGACGATAGACTGGCTGGAGAACGCTAGCGACAAGGACAAGCTAAGTGCTGCTGTCAGCTTTGGCGGCGGTGTCCCTAATGAGTTTGCGCTTGATGAAGAGATTGGCACCGGACTAGCTGAATCTTATCATGAGTTATTCGCACGCGGCGCGGAGTCGTATCTATTTGAAGGCAACGCCCCTAGCAAGGCTCTAGAGCGTCCGTTTGCTCGTTTCGCTAAGTGGATTAGCAGAACCTACAAATCTATCTTTGGCGAAGGATTCCAGGCTGGTCGTGACTTGTTGGTAAACATCAGTGACGATGTTCGCCAGGTGTTCAACCGTTTGCTTGCCACTGACGCGGAGATTGAAGCCCTGATGTTCTACAACGGGCTTCTTGCTGATGCTGAGGCAGAGCTAGACGAGATCCCAGGACTAGACAAAGAAGCACGCGGCAAAATAGGGCAGCTATACAAGCAATCCATTGACGAGATATTTAACGCTGAATACAAGGCGCGCACTAAGGCGGCCAATAAGAAGCGTAAAGAGTTTAAGAGTGATCTTGCTGACCAGCCTGTATATCGGGCGTGGTCAGAAATACGAGATGCTGGCGGACTGCGTAAAGTACAAGTTGAATCCATTTATGGAAAGGACACTGTGCGCGAGTTGCGCAAGAAGGGTCTTATAGCCAAGGCTGACGAGTCTGGGGCCATTCCTGACGCAGTCGCATCACGGCATGGTTATGAGGACGGAGACGACCTCATAGCAGATTTGCTTGATGCTCGCCCACTAGCGGAACAAACACAGCTAGAGCTTGAAAGAACTTTGTTTGACGCAGAAATAGCCAACCCATCTCCAGAGAAGATATTAGACAGCCCTTCATTCCGCAAAGCAGTTGACGAGATGGCTAAGGCGTTGAGTCAGTCCTTGCGCGGCGGTCTACCTATGAAGTCCAGGCGCATCATATCAGACGAAGCGCTGGGTGCCGTGGCTGACATGGATGTCTATGACGCTAGCCAGGTATACAAATATCTGCAAGAGGCTCAGTGGCACTACAACGAGAACCGTAGGGCATTGGCTCGTAATGATTACGAAAAGGCCATGCAAGAGCTTGAGTCTGGAGTACGTAGCGAAGAAACGGCACGACACGGGCGCGATGTTCGCAAGCTGTCTGGGCGTTTATTGCGCAAAGTCAAGAGGCTCAAGAAGACAGACCCACGCAAGATAGATTATAACTTCTATTACCACGCAATCAAAACAGCGGAGATGTTCGGACTCATCAAGCCTGATCCAAACATGCCGCCTCCAGACTTTGACCTGCTAGGAACAATTCGCCAGGATTCAGATGCCGGATTCGTTGATCCTGCTATCGACTTCGCTGATTGGCTGCTTGCTCCAGAAGCTAGCACTCGCGCCAATGAGATGGCACAGCGTCTAGCCGAGCGGGTTCCAGGTAAAGGCAAGCGCGGTCCTCGTGCTGTGTGGCAAGTTATGCGCAGCTATGAGCTCCAAGAGCTTGAACAGTTCATTAACTTTTTGGAGACACGAGGCAAAGACTTAGCAGATCCTGCATTCCTGACTATGGAGGAAACGCTAGAGGATTGGGCCGCTCGTGCAGATGGAAGAATGGCTGAGCGTGATGACAAGGGGCTTCCTAAGCGTGACGTTGATTCGATCATTCACAAGATCAGCGAAAAGGCCGAAGAAATCAAAGACAGCTTTGTGGCTGCTGACCATATCTTCAGAACCCTAGACGCTCAGCGTGGCACTGTAAAAGATCAAGACACAACATTGCCATGGTATCAATTGGCCATGGAAGGCAGCGCCCGTGCTACTGATATGCGCGAAGAGATTAGCAATGCTGTCTATGCCGCTATGTCTCCACATGCTAAGGTAGTCGGTGAAGCAATTAAGCGATTGGACAACGACCAGCGATTGACTTCACTGCCAGTCCCTCAGCGCATGCAAGACGCAGGTAAGAAGCGCTGGACCGGTGAGCGTGCGCTTATGGTTATGCTTAGTCTTGGCAACAGCTACAATATGCAGGCAGTTGCCAGAGGCTTAGGTTTTTTCAACGAGGTGACTGATCCAGTTACCAACGAAACAAACCGCGTTCCTAATGTGACTCCACTCTTGCAGATGGCTCAGCTTTTCACCAAGCAAGAGCTGCAAGCTGTGCAAGGTCTCTGGGACGCCATAGAAACTATGTGGCCTGCATCACGCAAGGTACATAAACAAATTTATGGGAAGCCGCCTGCAAAAGTGAAGGGCGAAAGTATAACGCTAGACGCTAGTGACGGGCCTGTAACACTGGCAGGCGGCTATTTCCCTCTCCGTTTCGACAGCAAGGACCAGGTAGCCAATACATCTAATCTTGATGACACAGCAGCCCTAGAGATGTCTTTCGGGGCAACGTTTGCGCCTCCACATATGAAGCTTGGCAGCAACATAGCCAGAACAGACTCTGGCGACAAGCTTGTCTTGCTTGATCCGCTTCAAGTCATTAAAGAACATATTCACAGCACAAGCACATATATAGCGTTTGCGCCGTGGATTCGTGACATGATTAAGGCGTTCAATACGCGAATAGAGATTACAGACAAAAGCGGCAATACGATCATCACCACCATGGAAGGACTCATGCGCCGCAAAGTTGGTGATTCGTCAGTCAAGCAACTCAAGTCTTGGATGCGTGCGCTTGCGGGGAATGAGCAGCAGAATCTTAACTGGGTAGATAGGCTTATCCGAAACATTAAAGCTAAAGCGTCTATATTTCTCTTAGGAGCCAATATCAGGGGCCCATTATCAGTGATGGACGCAATACCGACACTGGCATCAGACGTAGGATATAATAACTATTTTAGAGAGGTTAACCTATTTGCCAGCGAGGAGTCAGGTCTGGCGGCTTGGCGGTTCATTCTTGATAGCTCAGGCATGATGCAGAGAAGGCTTAAGGGCGCTAACGACAGGGATGCTCGTGAGGTTTACGAGACTCTGTCAAAGCGATTAGGGAACAAGGCCGGAGGTGTAAGAGAGCAGATCGTTCACTGGGCGCTTTCCGTATATAGTGTCCCGGGAATCATCTTTGAGATGCCTGCGTGGATGGCGATATACAAAAAGACCATGGCAGAGAACGGCGGCAACCACGACAGCGCTGTCATTGCTGCTGACTTAGCAATACGCAACACACAGCCTAGTTCTGACTTACGAGATCAGTCTATGGCTCAGCGAGACAAGAAGGGGTTTATTAATACTGCGCTGATGTTTACAAGCTGGGCCATAACACGCTTTAATACAGTTAGAGGCGCGACCCGAAGCCGTATAGACAAGAGGATGTCTGTAGGAGAATACTCTGCTTTCATATTCGCACAGCTTGTCCTCTCGACTTTTCCATTTGCTTTCATGGCAGCGATTGCCCATGCGCTTACAGGTGACGACGAAGACAGAGAGGGCGAGGCCAGGGGTTTTTTGATGGAAGTAGGGCGGGGAGCTGTCGTTGATACGTTCAGGGGCATACCGTTGATTAGCAACGTTGCGCAGGCTGGATTCGACTCGTTTGTCAATGGAGAGCCGAGACTTCGAGCCCTTTATAATGTTGGAGATATACCGGCCATGCAGATCATGGGTGGCGTGGTGGCTAGGGGACTGACTGGTATTTATGACTCCCTGTCTACAGATGACCCAGAAGAACGCACAGAGGCAATCTGGAACATAGCGCACCTAGCAGCATTTGCGGCAGGCATACCGGTCAGCAGGGCAGCCGAGCAATTGAGTGAGGCTCTTATCTCTGGAGAGAAATAATCTCTTGGAATACGTTAACAAATGATAACAATAATTAAGGCAGGTTGATAATGACAATAAGCTCGCAAATAACACCTTCAGTGCACACAGGCAACGGCACGGCTGGACCCTTTACGTTTGACTGGCGAATAACCAGCTCAAGTGACCTGGACGTGATCATACGTGACACTACAGACAGCACAGACACAGGCGCAACGCTTACCCTTGATGCGGCCAATGGCTACACGGTTTCAGGCGTGAATGCCGCTAGCGGTGGCTCTATCACGCTAACAGGCACCTACGCAACGTCAGTAACCAGTGATTTCAAGATCATGATTAGGGACCGAGTTTCTACGACCCAGACATCAGACTTTCGTAATGCTACAAGTGTAACGGGTCCACGTGTTGAGGATGCCGTTGAGCGCAATACGCGGGCTATCAACACTCTCCGTGAAGACCTAGACCTGTCGCTTAAGTTTGCGCCTATACTTGATGATCAGGCTCCTGGTGCATATACCAATGGCGACCTACCTGTTCCCACTGCAAACTCGATACCGATACGCAACAACGACAATGACGGCTGGTTAATGGCTACGGCTGATTACGTGGTAACAACTGACTACTCAACCGAGAACATGCTTGTTGATCGCTTTGTTGATAGCACTGACTACACCAGCGGAACAACTACACAGCTTACGCTTTCAAGTGCTCCGGCAGTGGAGAACAATACTCAGGTTTTCTTTGACGGTGTTTATCAAGACAAGAGCACCTATTCACTTTCCGGCACGACACTGACCTTTGATGCCGCCATACCTTCGGGGACCAATGCTGTAGAAGTCAACCATGCAGAAGTCCTCAGCATTGGCACACCATCAGACGACACGGTAACAACCGCCAAGATAGTAGACGATGCGGTAACGGCAGCGAAGATTGCAGATGACGCAGTGGTCGAGGCCGCTATTTTAGACGGCGCTGTAACAACTGGGAAAATAGAAAACGATGCAGTAACCACTGATAAGATCATAGACAACGCGGTCACAACTGCGAAAATAAACGATGACGCTGTAACAGCTGCAAAGATTGCTGACGATGCTGTCGTGACGGCTGGCATACAAGATGACGCAGTGACCACGGCAAAGATTGTGGATGATGCGGTAACAACTGACAAGGTAGTCGATCAAGCAGTCACGAATGCTAAGCTAGCCAGTGTTGCAACCGATACGTTTAAAGGGCGCACAACTGCCGGTACTGGCGTTGTTGAGGACTTAACAGCTACACAAGCGCGTGCCATTTTAAACGTTGAGGATGGTGCAGACGTAACGGACGCAACCAACGTATTGGCCGCATTGGTAGGCCAGGCGATTGCTAGCATCACTACAATTGGCATGACAGGCCGCCTGACGCAGCAGCTAGGCAGCGACAGCGCAGCGCATAAAATAGAGCGAACGGGAACTTCGACAGGTGCTTTTTGGCTAGGTGCTGTCGGTGACCGTGACGGAGCAGATACGTACGATGAGGCGCGCCTGTGGAATGGTGCGCTTTCTGCTTATTTAGCGTTTATCTATAATGATTCGACCGGATGGGAAATGGGTCCGAGCGCTGGCGATCTCCAGATAAACTCTGACGTTGATCTAAACTCAAACGACATAAACAACGTAAATGATTTAAACGTTGCGGGTTTCCTGACACTTGAAGGGGCCAGCAATGGTGTAGTTACAAACACATCTGACGGCACAGATAATGCAGAGGTATACATAAATGCTGGGGGCGCCGGATCTACGACTCGTGGCGCAATGATAATCCTAGATGGCAATGAACATGCAAACACTGGGTTATTGTCACTTGAAGCAGGTAACGTTTCAGGTGGTGACGTTAGCATCAAGACTCAGGGCACGGAACGTGTGAATATTGGGTATGACGGAACAGTTGATCTAAACGACAACGACCTAGTTGGTGTTGGGTCAAACACCCCTGCAAGCGCAGCCGCTACCGGAACAACCGGAACAATCACATGGGACTCTAGCTATATTTACATAGCGACAGCAACAGACACATGGAAACGAGTGGCAATCGCCACTTGGTAGGAGCTAATCATGCCAACAATTACAGTAAATCGAGATGGTGAGAATATTGACATCACATATGATAAGGTGCTTGTCGATCTTTCTGGCTCAGAATCAGCACAGATAAAAGGCACTTGGATTGATAACTTAGGGCGCACTCAGACAGAGCGTTTTAATCTTACATTTCCAGGGGCAGCAGCGGATACTGTTCGATCACAAATTGAGACCGGTGTATCGGCGCGTATTAAGTCGGAGTATGACCGATGAGCGAGCAAACGATAATAGACCAAGCGCGTGTTATTGTGCTGCTTAATGCAAAAGCAGTCGAGCTGCAAAACGAAGTTGTCAGGCTAAGAAAAGAGCTGGACACGCTTCGTCAAGCGCAGGAAAGCACGGAAGGAATGAAAGAAGATGGCAACTAAAGTAACGAAAAACATGCTCAACTTTTCTGCGTTTGATAAGAGCGCAGATACAACCGATAATATAACCGAAGGCAGCACCAATAAGTTCGTTAATCCTACCCAGGAAATGACGACCATCACAGGTGCAACCACTGCCGTTGCTGGTACGTTTTACTATGCCACAGGGACCGGCCCATATGGCGTGACCTTCCCAAGCTCGCACACTATCGGGCAAAAGGTGTATATCCTTACGTCTCGGAATCTAACTGACTACATAACGGTAGTTCCATATAGCGGCGACAAGCTCGATCTATCAACGGATACAGGCAGCAGCGCCTATTACCGCATGGCCGCCAATGAATACTTAGAGGTTATGTCTGACGGCACTGACTGGAGTATTGTTGCAAGACGTGGACGAGTGACCCATCGTGTTACAACGACAGGAACGCAGTCAGTTGACAGCACTGATCCTATTGAGTTTGCCACATCACGCGGCTCAACAAATCACGGTGTGTGGTCAAGTGATACAACGTTCACAGCTCCTCGTGCGGGTTGGTATCACGTAAGCGCTAGCCTAATGTCCAGCACTGACGTTGACTTTAACATAAAGATTAACACTCCAGATCAGACAGACGCAGCTATAATGGGCAGCAGTTCAAGCTACAACGGTTCTGGGTATAGCTCTGTTGTGACTGCTCCTGTGTACATGTGGGCTGGAGAAACATTTACCATCGGCAAGAATGGCGATGACTTCACGTCAGCCAGCTCGCAGACATTTAATTATCTGATTGTTACCGAGATGGGTTGGTAAGATGTCCGGCATTAAAGACAGTGACTCAATTCCAAGTCCCTCAGATAAGGCCAATGCTGAGGAAATGTTCAGAGACCAGTCAGGTGAGATTGATCTTATTAAGGTTGCGCACACTGTCAGCAGACTGCATAGAAAAGAATCGGTGCAACATACTGCCGTAAAAGAACTAGCCGAAGCCAAAGAGCGCCACGAGGAAGCTATCAAGGCGCACAAGCAAGAGTTCAATACACATAAGGAAAGCACAGAGACAAAGCTAAACGATATTATGGTATGCCTTAAGGGCGATGCTATGGGGATGAGCAAGGGCCTGGTTGAGGATCATAAAGATGTCAAGTCAATGATGACAGAAGTCTATGAGAAAGTAACCAACAAAGACGCCACCACTCACAAGACCAAGAGAAGCGAGCCTCAAGACGATCAGTTTTGGAATAACACAAAAATCATACTTCTCTTTTTGGGCAAGGTCTGCGTTGGGCTGTTCGCCTTTGCCGGACTCATTGTCGCAATTTTAGAGCTACTTAAATAGGAGCACACACATGGACATCAATTCACTTGCCGCATTGGTCGGCTATATCTACGTTTTTTTCACGGTTCTCGCATTAGTGAGTCCAAGCAAGCATGCACGAATCCGCAAGGGTTGGTGGGACTTCATCGGCGCCGTGAGTGACCGTATTGGACTGAAGCTGAAGAAGACCAAAGAAGACTAGCATGCGCGTATGCATGACCTTATTGCTATCGTTCTGCTTACTATCGCTCTCTTCATGTGGGGAAGAACGATCGGTAGAAGAGATCGCGATTGATGCAGTGGTCAAGGCAGCGGTTAAACAGCTCACAGCAAGGTTCGACACCAGCAAGCCGCCAATGGAAACATACGAGCTATGGGCTTACTGGTCTGCTAATGCTGCTGGCTTCTTCTTAGTCGTTGGCTTGCTCATGCTGTGGCTATGTGCTGATAAAAGCAGGGGCGGCAGAATGATGCTCATGGGTGTTAGCTTTGCGATATTAGCTAAGGTCATCGAAGTTACAGGCAACTGGATAGACAAATGGACTGGCATGATCTTGTTCTTTGGGCTGCCGATATTTCTGATCATCGTCTTTGTGATCTACGTCAAACAGGTAGAGAAATTCCTATGCAAGCTTGGCTGGTGCGTTGATCTAAACAGAGACGGCATGATAGGAACCAGCGCAATTGAAAACACTGATTCAGAAACAGCCGATGTCTTTGACGGTGACGACACCGATCGGATAGAGAACAAGGCAGATCAATAATGTCAATACATCACACAGTACATGAAAATAATCCAATGCCGGTTCGTTCGGTGGGCAATACAACATCCCATGGAACCGAGCCCATAGACAGGCTTACGCCATACGTTGCTGGATCGTCTGTATACAACTTTATGCCGTCAAACTTTAGAACGTACACCGCTGGCGATGGGTCTGCTGCGGTAGAGGACAGGCAATTCAAGGTTTCAAGCGGGACGTCTTTAGGAACCTATGGAACTATACAGTCATTTAGAAGTGTTAACTATCGAACAGGCGGCACTGCTGTCTTGCGTTTTTCTGCTAGGTTTGGAACTCCGCTAGCTCTTACATGGTCGGGCGCTGGAGGATTCACTATTGGTGACGAGCTAAGCTTTGGGTATAATGGAACAGACTTTGGAGTGTGGCACCGCAAGGGCGGTAAAGCAGAAGTGCGTACGCTTACCATTACTGATGCAGCCACCGGAAATGAGACGCTGACTGTAACTGTCAATGACACTGCTTATGCGGTAGAGGTCACATCTGGAACAGTTCAGCACAACGCAAAGGAGTAGCAGACTATGTCTCTACAAACAGCACGGACTACTATGCAGATCAGCTAGACGACACTGTTATCATATCCGCTAAAAGCGATGGTGCTAAGAGCGACACCTGGTCTGTGTCTGGTGATGGCGACTGTGACGGCTCGTTCGTGAGGACAACAACGGGCGTCACTAAGTCATCTACGCATATAGCGCAGGATGACTGGAACGGAGACAGCACCCCTGACTTTGTCCCTACTATGGGCAATAACTATGAGATAAGCTACTCAAATGGTTTTGGGATGATTTTCTTTAGGGTTGAGGATGTGAGAAAGTCGCGGTATGTAACTGTGCATACAATAAAATATCCCAGCACCAGCACATCAGCAAATCTTGAGAACCCCAGCCTACATGTTGGTGCATATGCAACAAGCATAGGGGCTACCACTGCGATAGATGTTTACGCAACATATTTATCTGGATACGTCACATCAGGTGATGAGAGGGTTCGCAATCCTAGATCATTCTCAAATACAAAAACTATTGGCACGACCGAGACAAACGTTTTAACAATCCGAAGCAAGAGGATGTACAACGGTCTTGCCAATCAAGGAGAAATAGCCCCTATAATATTAACGGTTGCAAATGATGGCACCAAGTCGGCAGTTTTCAGAATAAGAGGAAACCCCACTATAGGCGGCACGACAAACTTTCAAGACATTGGCACTAACCTTATGTCTGAATCAGAGACGGCAGGAACAACAGCAACAGGCGGTTTACTGCTTGGGCAGTTTACTGTAGCAAAAGGCCAGTCCCTTGCCGTCAATCTTGATGATATACGCATACGCATGCCGCCAACACTCCGGCTGTCTATCACGGGTGTTATGACATCTGGCAGCGCTGATCTTACCGCTGCTATTACTTATTATGAAGATGTGTTCTAGTTAACGGATAACCCCAAGACTCACCAACGCAGCTACAATATACTTTGGGTTAGTGTGATCTATCCCGACTTGCTTGCACCATCTGACAGCGGCTTGCGCCATTCGCTTCTGCCGTGACTGAGAGACGTTCTGCTCCTGCTCCATTGGCTCAGGGTCGGTTGATACGCGAATGCGCGTCAAACGTACAGGCAGACCGCTCTCTGGGTCTTTGGACTCCCCGCACTCAAAGAATACGCCACAGGCAACTCCATCGCTTATGCGTGGCTGTACGTTTGCCACCTTCATCTTTAGCGCCTTGGCTATCTGTTTGTCTGTTAATGGCGGCTGATCTGTTAGCAGCTTATAGATCTTAGCCAGTACAGTTTGGCGCTTGCCGCTATGGATTATAGCTTGTAGTGACTCATGGCTGTGCTTGTGCATCGCGTGGTTTTTGTGTTTATGCATGTTCAATCTCCAGTGTTGCTGTTACGATTTCTCGTTCAGCTGTAGCGCTGACCAGTGTTCTTGTGCCATCATTTAAACACACTACATATCTATAACTATCTTTTACATCATCAGTGCACATGTATAGTTCATCGCAGTTAATATATATCTCTCCATTATCCATGTTTCCAACTAGTTTTAATAACGGTTCGCTTTGTTTGTTGATTATTTTAAGTGGCATGTTAGCTCCCAATTGTTCCGTTGAAGGTGATGTTTGTCTTTATCTTGAATGCTGCATCGCTTGCCATCTCCTCTATGTTATCGTTCACAGAGTACTCAACCGTTTCTCTTATGTGTTTAGCCAGCTTGCTTGATTTTAAATATTGTTCTATGTGTTGATTAACAATATCGCGTAAGCTGCCGTCATGCTTCTTCATCGCGGCAGCAAGCCCATCCTCAACGATGTCTCTGATCTTCGCCTTAGTCAGACTGTCAACTTCAGCCTTCATGAAGGACAGGGCCTCTGCTACCAGCGCACTGCGTATAGCTGAGCCGATTTCTTTTGACACTTGCTCTTTGTCCATGTAGTCATCTGGGTCTATGCTGATTTCCATTATTGCTCTCCTTCAAGCTGATAAAGTAAATATGCAGGAAGCTCACATTCCTGCGGTGTTGTTTCGTTTGCGTCATAAGGCGAGTAGTCGCCATCCTCTAGACGCTTAAGCGCTCTCTTATATGCAAGCCGTCCGTGATCTACCATGAGCGGCGGCAGTGTGCGAATACGCGCACGTTTAAGCCCTTTAACTTCACCTATCGCAAACGCAAACGGAAGAACCTCGCCCACGACTTCAGCATACCCGTCTTGATACATGGCATGCTGTGTGTGGTAGTCGTAGGCGAGGGCTGACGTGGTGAATTTTTCTAGTGGACTGCCGCTAGACTTAAGGTCCGTGATCAGCGAGCCAGGTATCACTGCGTCAATTCTTATCTGGCAATTGATACCCGTGTCTTTGTCCTTCCATCGGCAGACTGCTTGCTTCTGCGCCTTAGGTAATTGCTCTATCCAGAACTTGCCTAGCGCTGTTTCCTCAAAGCGCTTTTTCATAAACTCAGCAATCTGCACTTCTTCGTCTTTGATTATGTCGGGATGTTCTGCAGTCCATACACTTGTAGGAATTGTGCAATATGGGCTAACAAAACGACCTGCGCCATTATTCCAGTCAACCCACTCCTTCTTGTTACGTGACCAGCACTTTTCAGGACGAGTTGACCAATTGCTCAGGTCATCACCAAACAAGTACTGTTCAACGTAGCGCCCAAACTTCATAGGTTCACTGTCTTCTATCTGGCAGAATGGGTCATTGTCTATGTATCGGTATTTGAACATAGGAGGGTCTTTGTCCATTAGTCCAAGCATTGAGCGAGTGACAAATTTATCTTTGCCGATTCCGCTGCTTGCGTGGTATTCTTTCTCGGTCATGTCCAGGATAAGCTCAGGCTTCATTGTCAGACTCTCCATAGTTGGGGTCGAGGTCATCAACGTTCGATTCCTCTTGTTCGGCTTGTTTCTCAGGTACAGGCAGCGAGAACGTGGGCTGTTGCGTTGGCTGTACCGTCTGGATGCCGGTTGATTGATTGTCTAAGTGTATTGCCTCGTGCAGCTCAGGGGAAAGTGGCAGCTTCTTGCATAGTCGCTTGATAACTGTCTTCTTAGCCATCTCTGAAAAGTCAGTCTTCCACGGCCCAAAGCTGGCCTTGGCTCTATCTTTAATGGCTAGTATATCTTCCATGAACATAACGTCTGCATTGAATCCACCGTCTTTCATTTTTGCGTAAGCGTAATAGCAATACGCTTCTCCCCTATCGCTGCGCATGCAAGGCTTGTGGACCAACTTCTCATCTGTACCGCGTTCGTATATGAACTCGTCATTGTCGTGCACAGCATCAGCGTAGATAGACGACACCTTGCCGGATCTCATTGCCAGCTCTATG
>Ga0070729_10002475_pt1 | contig 23744 bp, 19 predicted proteins | sample tdDd472_FD_66725 | JGI IMG/M metagenome (GOLD analysis project Ga0070729, IMG submission 66725) | Marine sediment microbial communities from the Atlantic coast under amendment with organic carbon and nitrate - tdDd47.2 | ecosystem: Environmental > Aquatic > Marine > Coastal > Sediment | place... | reverse complement strand
TCCGGAAATTGAAGTGACGATTTGGCCCTAAACACTGATATGTGGGTGGAAAGATTCTTGAGGTCCTTCAATCCCTCCACATCAGAGTCATTGGCCTGCATATCCAATCTGTCAACAAGCCTATCCCCATCCAAATCCCTTATTTCACCCGGAAGTGTATACGGTATCAATTCGATAGAGGTCAACGCACCGGTTTCGTCCCAGACAGGCAAGCCCAGCCAGCGGTTTTTACCAGATGAAAACCATAGATCCAGCTCGGTATCTCCATCAATATCAATTAATTGAGGCGTCGGGGTCACCATGTCGATTGATGAACCATGCTGTTCGATCTGAGTCATGCTTTCCGGGTAAGGCAAGAAAAAGGTCGGCGAGTCGGACTCTCCATAGGGAGTTTCAACCTCCCGTTTCAAGGTGGTACAGAAAAGACCGTTCAGATCTGGAAGCAAGGCAAACATTTTACCTTCCCGGGTCCAAATCCAGTCCATTTCATGTCGCGAAAAAACACCCTGAAGAGGGATTTGAATATTTTTTTTATGAATCCAACCTGCGGGATTTGCTGTAATGAATTCAAAACACTCAAGCACAACCCCATCACGAAGCGTGAAGAGCCGAGACCCTAAAAGGGCCAGATTCAAAAAGCTGTCGCCAAGCTCAACAATCGGTAGAGCCTGAAAACCATCTTCACTTTGGAGCCAGGACTGTAATAGAAACTCACGCTCAGTTGCGTCTTCATAAAGGCCTCGCAAATGTCCACCCTGATAATAAGTGGTGAAGGAGCCAATAGTTTTTGAACGCAGGACAATCGCGACAAGGTCCTCGCGTTGATCTCCGTTGAGATCATGCCACTGAATTTCAACCGGTAACCCTTCGAATTGCTGAGGTTCCCAAATAAAACAGGCCAAAAGCAGGCCAACCAATCCCATCATGTATCCACCTCAAGTAGTAAACGGATGGGAGTGAAAAAAGTGACAAAAAAAAAGCCCGCCCTTTCAGGGCGAGCCTTTTTGATTGTATTGTATCAGTTTACTTTAGAAACGGAAGCCAGCGGCGAGATCCCAGCTACGTCCACGCAAGTAGGAAGTTGGATCACCGTAGGTGTCACCTTTCCTCCAAGTATCGTCGGCAGCAGTATCTGTACCCATGTCGTTGTCAACAACCCAAGTCGTGTTCCAACGAAGAACATGACGAGAGTTCATAAGGTTGTATACGTTACCTTCAACGAAAAGCTGGACTTTCTTGAAGATAGGTACATTATAACGAAGACCAAGATCATAAGTACGAGTGGCTGCGTAACGGGAAGTTCCGCGCTCACCCATGTGATAGATGGACGTGGTTCTGGAGCCGTTAAGGGCACGAATATCATTCGGTGTAGTGAAGATACCAACGTCACTGTAGGTTTCACCATCAGCATATTGGAACAAGAGTGAGGTGTCCAGCATTCCGAAACGACCGAAATCCAGGCCATAGCCTAACCAAGCGTTTGCAACTAAAGGAACATCGCCATTAAGCGCGCCCATGGGAGCGAGCTGGTTGTTAATGTTATAACCTAAAGCATTCCATTCAGCTTCGAAGTCACCAATGATGCCGTTGGAAACGGCAGCGTTAGAGCTTCCTTCACCTTCGTGGTTACCCTGCAGATCAGAAATCGTTGCGTTGAATCCAACACTCAGATTTTCCATCCAACCACCTTTGCCATTCCAGGCACCAGTGATTTCAATACCTTCGTATTCACGCACGAGGTTCTTGTTGATTGTGTAGTAACGATCATAAACCAAGATACCTTCAGGAGATACAGAGTAGTCGTCCGAGGTACGCAGCGTGTCATAGAAACCATCCCACTCACGGTTGATGTAGTTGAACGTCAAATAATCAGTTGAGTTGATGTTCCAGTTGAATCCAATTGTGTATTCAGTACTTTGCTGGGGTTCAAGATCCGGATCGATATAAGTACCGAGCAGAGGATCGCCAAACCATGCAACACCGTCATTACTATAGTCATAAGCGGTGTCCAGGAAACCATCAATTTCTTCTGCGGTGAACCAGCCTGGATCGCCAACATAGAAGTAGTCAACTTCTTTGGGGTTACCCTGAGAAGTAACGGCGTTGGTGATTGTTTCAAGCAGTTTGCCGTTGAATACGCCATAAGTAGCGTTGAGGAAGAATTTGCCGTCGCCTGTGAGGTCATAGTTGGCACTCAGACGAGGAGCAATACCGTCAGAAGAAGCATTGGATGAACCAAGTTCATCTTTTGCATCGAAACTGTCGTAACGAACACCGAGGTTCAAGGTCAAACGATCGTTGACTTCCCAACGGTCGTTGATGTACAGACCGTACTGTTCGGAAGTGGCATAGCCTTCACGAGCTGAAGTATAAACCCAAATGCTGTTGTAGTAAGGGAACAAGAAATACTGAACAGTTCCGTCAGGCGTAATGCGACGACCAAATGCGTCAACGGTTCTCATCGTTGGAGACTGATGGTTAGCAGCTTGGCGTTCACCTTTGTAGTAGTCACCACCGAAATCAATGTTGTGGAAGCCCATGGCAGTGTCGAGGAAGTAGGATAATTTTACAACACCAGTTGTATTGTCTCGAGTATCGCCACCGTCGCCTTTGTTGAACCAGCCATTTTCAAATACATTCACGTTACCAGAGTAGTCGTAACCTTCAAAGGCTCCAGCATAGTCGATAGTATAGAAAGGATGGGTTCCAGTGGGATTACCACCAGCAGAGAGATTCTGGTGTTTCTTACCATAGTTAGCTGTGATCGCCAGGTTTGGAGTGATAATACCGTTATAGGTAATTTTCCAAACGTCAGCAACGTTGTCCTGAGGAACCAGAGCGGCTGGTTCGCCGGCACCAACATAGTTTCTCAAGTTCTGAGCATTGTCATTCTCAGTATAGTTGAAAGCGATACGATGGTTGGGGTTGGGTGAATAAGTCAGTTTCACTTGATAGCGCTCAGTTTCAGAGGCGTAATTATAGGTGCCTTTGCGCTGTTCGATGGGTAGCAGGTTACCATTGACGTCACGAGTGATGCTATCCGTGTAAGTTGAGTTATCATTAACGTCATTAGTGTAATAGGCAACGAAGAACCACAGACGATCTTTAATGATCGGTCCACCCATGGTGAATTCGGGGTTCTTGTTTAATTTTGATTCAGCGTCAGCCACCAAAGGTGTGCTGGCTGCCCATGAAGGGTTGGTGAAGGTGTAACGAAGGGCGCCGGAAAATTCATTACTACCGCTCTTAGTTACGACATTTACAACACCGCCGTCGAAACGGCCGTATTCAGCAGAGATACCGGAGGTCAAAACCTGAGTTTCTTCGATGGACTCATTAATGACCAGGGAGCTACGGAACGAGTTATAAACGTTGTCAGAGAATTCTGATCCGTCAACCAACATGAGGTTGGATGCACCGTTACCACCGTGAATTGAGAGGTTACCGGTGTTATTGTTGGTGCTGGTGCCAGGAGTAAGACGAGCAATCACGATAGGGTTGCGGCTTACGGGCAGTTTATCCATTTCTTCTGATTCGAAGTTGGATTTAGTCGTGGAGTCAGTAGGGTCAATCGCTGGCTTTTCAGCGATAACCGTTAAGACTTCCTCAACGGAAGAGGCCTGCATTTTGAACTTCAGTGGGGTGATGTTACCCAGAGAAGCACGGCCTTCCCATTTCTGGGTTTGGAAGCCAGGCATCGTGACCGTAACGGTGTAGTCACCGACGGGCAACAAAGTTGCCAGAGCTTTTCCGCTATCGTTGGTTACGATGCTTCGCGTACCCTGCAGGGAGGGTGATTCCACTAGAATCACAACGCCTGGCAGCGGGCCGCCATTGGAATCGGTTACAGAAACCGAAATTGTGGAGGTCTGATTACCTTGGCCGAACGCCAAGCCAGACAGTACGAGAGAAAACAGGGCGATAGCCCAGGTTGTCTTTTTCCTCATTAGCTATTCTCCTAATAGTTTACAAATATGCGATGTATCTAATGTCATGAATCAATCAATAATCGCTTGCTAGAATATTAACTGAAGCCTACCAAAAGCTCCACTATTTCGATTTGGTTAGAAATGTTGGCGAGCTCACAAAATGTAACCCTTCTGAAAACAAAATTTAGAATTTGAAACTTTCCGATTTTACAATCTGAAACAAGTCAAATAGATGTTTTGAATTTTTCAAAATCCAAAATTTTGAATGTTTTTCGCATGAAAAAGCATTGAAAATGTCCTTTTTGCGCGAAAAAACCTTTCTAGATTCAAATGACTGGATGCGTTCAAGAGGATGAACTGTAAAGCCGTATGGACACAGCGTTGCAGGTTGGCGCCGCAATCGCTATGATCCTCAAGAGAGGGCCAAGTATGCAGGACGGGCCAAGAAGATCGTACCTGTCTGGCCCGCACTTAGGCCGACGAACCTTTGCGCCAGGCCCAGAACAGGAGAACCCATGAAACCAGTTATTATCATCCCCTCACGATTTGCCTCGGAACGTTTTCCTGGTAAGCCATTGGCTATGATTAGCAAAAAGCCTATGATTCAGTGGGTCTACGAAGCCGCACAGGGGGTTTCCAATTGTGACCGTGTCCTAGTCGCTACCGATGATGAACGAATCCAATCAACCGTCTTGAATTTCGGGGGCCAGGTCGTCATGACCTCTCCGCAGGCGGCTTCAGGTTCGGACCGTATCGCAGAGGCTGCTCAGATCCTTGATCTCGGAGCTGAGCAATTGATTATCAACCTACAGGGTGACCAGCCTTTAATTCGGCCCCAGACGATCCAGGACTTGATCTCCGCCTTTGAAGATGATCCCAAGCTACCAATGGCAACCTTGGCCATTCGAACTCGCGACATGGCAGTCATTCAACAGCCCAAGTTTGTGAAGGTTGTCTTGGCCGAAAATGGCGATGCACTTTACTTTTCCAGGGCCCCAATCCCGCATGGACGTGATCGCGCTGACCACGACTTCTTTAAGCATATCGGCGTGTATGCCTACCGACGTTCCTTCCTGGAAGCCTTTCGTCAACTACCCCAGGGACGATTGGAGCAAATCGAAAAACTGGAACAATTACGCGTTCTTGAATCTGGCTATCGCATCCGCGTCATCGAAACCGATTTTGAGTCACCGGATGTGGATCTTCCAGGTGATATAGCAAAAGTGGAAGCGATTATCGCTGAAACTTAGGCCTCGCTTCTTTTTCACCACACCAAAAAAATTCCGGTTCCAAACATACACGGGATTTTTTCCTTTTCTAGTTACTCTCGTCGAGTAAATTTCGAACGGTTCGCAGTAACTTCCTGTTATCAATGGGCTTCTCCAGGTACCTCTTAATTCCAATGGCCTTTGTTTTCTCTTTATTGAGTGTCTCACTCAAACCACTGCTAAGAATGATGGGAAGTCTGGGGGAAATTTCCAGGACCTGTTTAGCCAGTTCGATGCCGGTCATGTATGGCATGGTCAAATCCGTGATGAGCAAATCCACTGCCTGGGATTGCTTTCGGAATTCCTGCAGGGCTTGAACGCCGTTGGTGAAAGTGATCGCATGGTACCCATTAGCGGTGAGGACTTTTCTCACTAGCTTCACAATTGCCTCTTCGTCATCAACCACCATAATTCGTTCGCTTCCTCCTTCTATCGGAAGCGCTTCTTGTTCAAGCGTGAAGCCCTTTGCCCTCTTCTCAACGACTGGCAAATAAATGTGAAAGGTCGTCCCCTGACCTGGCTCGCTGTATACATGAATCTGACCCTTGTGGTCCTGGACGATTCCATGAACTACTGCGAGCCCGAGTCCGGTCCCGTCACCAGATTCTTTGGTTGTGAAGTAGGGTTCAAATATTTTTTGCCTAGTTTCGGCATCCATTCCGATGCCATTATCGCTGACACTCAACACAAGGAAGCGTTTGGTCGTCTCTTTAGCACTCAACTCAGAATCCACCTCCATATCCGCTTCCTTCAAAGAAACCGATAAGATACCTCCCGAATCTCGCATCGCGTGATATGCATTGGTACACAGGTTCATGATAATCTGATGCATCTTAGTTGGGTCGGCATGGATGACAGCCTGGGAATTAATCTTCTGAACAATTTCAATTGTAGTGGGAAGAGAGGAACGCAAAAGTTTTAGAGCTTCCTTTACGACAAGTGAAAGTTGCAGTGGTTGCATCTCTGCTTCGGACTTGCGGCTGAATGTTAAAATCTGCTTGACTAGGTCTCTCGCTCTTCCAGCCGCCTTGATGACTTCTTCTATAGACTCTTTTGCCGAATCCGGGTCATCCAGCACATCGGCCTCAGCCAACTCTGCAAAACCATAAATAGCCGAAAGTATGTTGTTGAAATCGTGGGCAATACCACCAGCCAGCGTCCCAATTGCTTCCATCTTTTGGGCTTGTACAAGGCGGCTTTTCAAGTCTGCTCGCTCTTTTGCGGCCTGCCTTCGCCCAGTCATATCTTTGTCAATGCCACGATATCCGACCAAATGGCCTTTTTCATTTAGAATGGGAAGGGCATTGGTGTGAAGGCATATCTCCGTGCCATTTTTGTGAAGGTTCCAGTTTTCCAAATCAACGATAGGTTCCTTATTGGCACAAAAATCTTCATAAATTTTCTTAACCCTTTTCGCTTCTTTCTTCGGCATAAAATCAAATGGTGTCTTGCCAATCATTTCTTTGGGTTCATAGCCAAGAGTATCGACCACGCTCTCTGAGGCAAACCGATATCGACCATTCTCGTCCACTTCCCATATCCAATCAGCCATGGTCAGGGATATATCACGAAACCGCTTCTCACTTTCCTGAAGTTCCATCGTGCGCTTTCGAACCTGGTATTTCAGCGAGCGCCCCCAGATCATTGCCGCCAGCATTAAGCTGACAGAAATTGCAATGGACATATACAGCCATTTGGGAATGAATGTGCGTTCAACCGGTTCCGTTTCGAGCCATTTGTCAAGGGTTTGATAGTAAAAGGAGTCGCGGTCAGCTTTCCATGCGCCCAGGTATCGATCGATAACTGAAAGAAATGCACTTTGTCCCTTCTGGCTACCGAAAAAAATGGGGAACGGGCTGAAGATAATAGAACTCCTCACCAGGCTGTATTTTGCATAATGCTTCATACCAAAAATATTGGGTACAACACCTCCTATTGCCTCTTGGTTCTGTACTTTTTCCATGACCAATGCATGAGTTGCACATTCAACAAATTGACATTGGATATTAAACATGGCGATCGTTTGTTTGAAATTCTGGGCGCTGATATCACCCTTCATCACGGCAATCGTATGCCCTTCAAGATCTAGCATATCCTGAATCCCTGAATCGGGTTTTATATACACTTCCCCCCAAACGGTAACCACTGATTCACGGTTGAAGTTGATCGTGCGATTCCGGTCCTCCGAGAAGGCAATGGATGGCATTAGGTCAATTTCACCGTTCTGGATTCGCATTAAACCCTCATTCCAAGTTCCCGAAACAAACTCAACTTCCCAGCCTTCCAATTCCGCGATACGCTCAATCAGTTCGACATAAATGCCGGTTGGACTACCACTTACACTGTAAAAATTCATGGGGTAGAAATCGAAGATCCCCATTTTGACAGACTCTGTTTTTGCCTCAGTAGCCAAGGCTGGAACGATCCCAAAAAAAAACCAAAAACTGAGAAGTGGTTTCGACAGGTGGCTGTTGGACAAGTTTGACCTCCTCATGTTATTGGTTCCGTTATGTATAAGGAATGGCGGGTGACTACCGAGATAAACGTAAACCAGAATTTACGTTCAATCTAGCCAGTGGCTTTAACAAGGGCCGGCCATACTCAATTTGCAAACCTCCATGGGTCCTTTCTTGATATCTGAATTTCCAGGAAAATGATGTATCGAGGATGCAAAGAGAATTCGGTGGCAATGACATGTTTCCAGTCCAAGCTTTCAGCCAAGGTTTTGCTGAACGCTCTTCGCAGAAAGCTGATCTTGAACAAGGTAATTTACCATAACCTCTTATTGGGAATGCCTGGAAAATAAAAGGCTTCATTGTTTCCTACAAAAAGAGATTAAATGGAAGGTTTCAAAGAAAGAACAGCAACACCATTAAAGCTAAACCCAGGCAGTACCATCCAAAGTGGAAAAACCTTTTTCCATCTAGCAAATAGAGCAGGAATTTCAGTGCGACCAAACTTGCAACAAAGGCCACTAAAAAACCCGAAACATAGACCCAACCTAATTCGGACCAGCGGCTTGGGTCCAGGTCGGAAACCATCAGGATTCCCGCACCCCCGATGGCGGGTAAGGCCATTAGGAAAGAGAATCGAGCCGCTTCCTCTTTTTTAAGACCTAGCATTAGGCCCATCATGATGGTCATACCCGAGCGACTGATTCCGGGCAAAATAGCCAGTGCCTGGGCAAAGCCGATGGCCAATACACCAAGTGAAGTCAGTTCTTGAAGCGTCCCCCTCGCATTGCCTGTCTTGAGCAGTCCACTGAGGAGGACCAAGCCAGTAACCAACAGAAAAACGGCCACCCAAGCGGATTGATTATGAAACCACTCGACATGGTCTTTGAACAACAAACCCAGAACTGCTGCGGGCAGCGTCGCCAACACCAATTTCCCAAGTAGCTTGAGATCTTTTCCATCCCTTGAAATGGGTACCAGGGCGAGATTCTTCACATCTCCACGGTACACAATGGCAATCGCCCCCAGCGTGGCCAGGTGAACGAGGATATCGAAGTTGATATCAGCTTGTTCCAAACCAAACCAACTCCCAAAAAGTGCAAGGTGTCCGGAGGAAGAGACTGGAAAAAATTCAGTCAGCCCCTGGATGAGTCCAAGGAGAATGGCAATGAGAAGTGTCATGGTTGATGATCCCAACTACAAAATCGCCCGACCAATCTAGCTCGACGATATCGCGCATTAGCTGGCCAGGCGATTTTATAAATCAATTGGATTCGGGTTCCCAACGCAAAATGGGCTGACGCGCTGCGAGCGCCTCGTCCACTCTCCGGATTACGGTTGTTTCAGGTGCACGAGTCACCTGTTCAGGATCCTCCTTGGCAAGTTCCGCGATGCGCACCATGGCTTGAACAAATCGGTCCATTTCACCGCGGCTCTCGGTCTCGGTGGGTTCAATCATCAATGCCCCGGGAACAACTAACGGGAAGTACATTGTTGGTGGGTGGAAACCGAAATCCAGAAGTTTCTTGGCCATATCCATCGAGGTCACACCCGTGTCGTGTTGGTTCTTATCGTTGAATACGGTTTCATGCAGGGTTTCGGTTTTAAAGGGTAAATGGAAGTGACCTTCCAGCCCTTTACGCACATAACGGTTGTTGAGTACTGCGTTTTCGGTATGCTCTCGCAGGCCTTTGGCTCCGAGCGTCAGGATCCAGCAGAGTGCGCGAACAGCTACCCCAAAGTGACCGTTCCAGCCGTGAACACGGCCCACGCCGGTCGCTTCGTTCTTCCAAACGAACTGATCGCCTTCTTTGACGATTCGTGGATTGGGCAGGTACGGTTTTAACGTTTCATTCACGCAAACGGGCCCTGAACCCGGACCGCCTCCACCATGCGGGGTTGAGAAGGTTTTGTGAAGGTTCAAGTGCATGACATCCACACCCATATCCCCGGGTTTACACTTTCCGACCAACGCGTTCATATTGGCCCCATCCATGTAGAGATAGGCACCGTGTTCATGCAGAAGATCGGCGATGATGTGGATTTCTGATTCAAAAATTCCAAGCGTATTGGGATTCGTGATCATCATTCCCGCGGTGCGTTCGTCAATGGCTTCACGGAGTGATTCCATATCAATACGGCCTTCCGCGTTTGAAGCAACTTCCTTGACTTTAAAACCTGCCAGGGTAGCCGTGGCAGGGTTGGTGCCATGAGCCGAGTCGGGAACCAGGATTGTATCGCGATGACCCTCCCCTTTTTCCTGTAACGCTTTGTGGATGGTGAGCAGACCCGTGAATTCGCCGTGGGCACCGGCAGCGGGTTGCAGCGTGCAGGCACTCAGCCCTGTGATTTCCGCGAGAATCTCCTCCAACTCAAAGAGAAGTCGCAAAACACCCTGACTGTGCTCGGGTTTGGCGAGAGGATGTGTGTTTCGAAAGGCCGGAATACCGGAAACCGTTTCATTCAGGGACGGATTGTATTTCATGGTGCAGGATCCGAGGGGGTACATTCCCTGATTCACACCAAAGTTCCATTGGCTCAGCCGTGTAAAATGACGGGCAATTTCCGTCTCGGAAACCTGAGGAAAGCGATCCAATCCTTTGCGGACGCGATCGGAGCCCAAGGTTGCCTCGGCCTCAACTTCGGGAACATCGAGCTTCGGCAACGTGCAGCCAATCTTGCCAACTCGGGTTCGTTCGAATATTAACCATTCAAAGGAGTGACTCATAGTGCAGCCTCCAATTCACGAGCGAAGAGATCGAGTGCCTCTTTGCGATGCATTTCGGTCACATTGACAAGCAATTGTTGAGAACGGCCATCGAAGAAGTGATTCAACATCAAGCCTGGTTGAATGCCAGCATTTTCAAGCTTCTCGACAACTTTGTCGGCAGGAAGGGGCAGGTCAACCACAAATTCATTGAACGTCGGTGCCTGGGAAATTGAAACACCGGCGATTGAACCGAGCTTCTTTTTGAGATATTCAGCCTTGCTCAAGTTCTGCTGGGCCAATTCGCGCATTCCGTTTTTGCCAAGCGTTGCCATGAAGATGGTCACGCGCAATGCCATCAAGCCCTGGTTGGTACAAATATTACTTGTTGCCTTGGCCCGGCGGATGTGTTGTTCCCTCGCACTAAGCGTCAGGACAAAGGCGCGCTTACCATCTGAATCTACCGTTTGTCCGCAGATTTTTCCGGGCATTTGGCGCTTGAATTTGTCGAGACACGTAAAGAAACCGCAGTAGGGACCGCCGAACTGAAGTGGTACACCCAAACTCTGGGCTTCGCCAACCGCGATGTCAACACCACAGGCACCCGGACTCTTCAAAAGGGCCAGGCTTACAGCCTCCTGGGTCACTGAGATGCAGAGGGCTTTGTGTTGGTGGGCGAGTTCCGCGATGGTTTCAAGTGGTTCAATTTCTCCGAAGAAATTCGGATAACCACTGACCACCGCAATCACGTCCTTATCCAGCGCGTCTTCCAGTTTTTTCAGGTCCGTTTGGTTACCTGCAGGTTCAAGAATTTGAACGTCGATATCCAGACGATCGGTGTAAGTGTGAATGACATCAAGATAATGAGGGTGAAGTGCGCCTGAAACCAAAACGCGATTGCGTTTCTTCTGAATACGCGAGGCCATGAGGATCGCTTCCGCAGCAGCCGTTGCACCGTCGTAAACCGAGGCATTGCTTACTTCCATGCCGGTCAAGTCAGTCATCATGGTCTGAAACTCGAAGAGGGCCTGTAGGGTTCCCTGTGACACCTCTGGTTGGTAGGGCGTATAGGCCGTGAAAAACTCCTGACGAAGGGTCAGGTGATCGATAATGGTGGGGATGAAATGTGCATAGGCTCCAGCACCGATGAATGAGTGTTGGAAGCTCGTGTTTTCATTCGCCATTCGGTTGAAGGAATCGAGGATATCCATTTCACAATGGGCCTCGGGAACATTGAGTTCCTTGGTTAAACGAAGATGTTCGGGTATGGACGCAAAGAGATCGTCAATAGTTTCAACGCCGATTTTGTCCAACATCTCCGCTCGATCTTTTGAACTGAGCGGCAGGTATTTCACGTTAGTTGGACTCCTCTTCCACAAATTTCTCGTACTGTTCAGGAGACATGAGAGATTCGAGCTGCGATTCGTCGAGGATCTCTACCTTGACCATCCAGCCCTTCTCCTGCGCACTGCTGTTAACCAGCGCGGGCTCATCTTCGAGGTCTTCATTGACTTCGAGGACTTTGCAATCTAATGGAGAAAACAGCTCAGAAACGGCCTTGACCGATTCAACTGATCCAAACTCTTCTCCCATCTCGAACGATTCGTCCGTCTCGGGGAGTTCAACAAATACGATGTCTCCGAGTTCTGCCTGAGCATGATCGGTGATCCCGACAAACACGTCCGCGCCATCGATGCGAATCCATTCGTGTTCTTTTGTATAGTAAATGCCATCAAGACTCATTTCTAAATCTCCTTTCAGTTAAGCTTTTTCGGGCCTGGTATAAAAAGGCCCTTTTACCACATTTGCCTCGATCAGGCGCTTGCGGACTTGGATCTGGAAGGGTTGCTCCATCTCCTGGAAATCCGTTTTGACCAGAGCCGTGCCAATTCCCTTTTCAAGGGTGGGCGAGAACGTGCCACTGGCGACAACACCGATTTCTTCACCATTGGACATGACGGGGTAACCCTGACGAGGAATCCCCTTTCCAACAATTTCGAAGCCGATCAGTTTGCGGGGAATGCCTTCATCGCGCATGGTTTTGAGAGCTGCTTTCCCGATAAAATCGGCTTTTTTCTTCATTTTGACGACCCATTTCAGCCCTGCTTCAATGGGGGCGATGGTTTCATCAATTTCGTGGCCGTACAGCGCCATCCGCGCCTCAAGCCGCAAGGTATCGCGAGCACCGAGACCAGCTGGCTGAATCCCTTCATCTTTACCGACTTCCAAGAGACGTCTCCACAATGCTGGCGCTTCCGCGTTGGGCAGGTAGATTTCAAAACCATCCTCTCCCGTATACCCAGTTCTAGAAACCAGGCAATCAACACCCTCGACCTGACCCATTTGAAAATGATAATAGGCAATATCTTCAAGTTTCAGGCTGGTCAATTTCTGTAAGATCATCTCGGCCTTGGGGCCCTGAATGGCAATTTGAGCCGTCTCGCCGCTCTCATTGACCACCTCAACATCAAACGGCTTGGCCTGTTCTTCTACCCAGGCAACGTCTTTTTCCAAATTGGATGCGTTGACGACGAGTAAATAATGGGTTTCGCTGAATTTGTAGACCAAAAGGTCATCAACGACTGTGCCCTTATCGTAAAGCATAACTGTATAGTGAATTTGACCAGGCACGAGCTTGCGAACGGAATTGGTGGTCAACACGTCGACAAAGGCTTCTGCCTGAGGCCCTTTAACTCGAATCTCACCCATGTGACTGACATCAAAAAGGCCAGCTCGATTTCGCGTACAAAGGTGTTCGTCGACAAGGCCGCTGTATTGCACAGGCATGTACCAACCGCCAAAGTCGACCATCTTCGCGTTCAGGGCCAGATGCTCATCCACCAGAGGGGTTCGTTTCAAATGGTCATGCATAACATCCTCCTCAAGTGCCGAACCCGCAATTGATGAGCTTTAAAGCTCGGTGGCTTCGGCTCGGATCGGTGAAAGGCGATGCGCTATTCAATTGGGACAAGGAATGAATCAAAACTTAGAACAGCACCAGAAACAAGAACCGATCCCGGACTGCGTTGTTCGCATCCGTGAGCGCATTCTAACTCAATTCAACAATGGAACAAACCCAATCTTGTTAATAAAAACGTAAAAAAAAGGCCCTGGAACAAGACCCTTTTTTCATTTAGAATAGCAGCGATAATTTAAATATTCAGGAAGGGACCGAACCTTTCGATTGGGGGAGCTACTTTTGAAGGTTCTGGCCTCGTACAACATAAAAGGTGGCGTAGGGAAAACAACTTCGGCTGTAAACCTTGCCTACTGTTCTGCAAATGAAGGTCAAAGAACCCTTTTGATCGACCTGGATCCCCAAGCAGCGGCAACCTTCTACTTCCGGATGGACTCGCCCCACAAACTTGGAACTCGACTCTTCCTCGAGTCCGACTGGGACCGTTTCACTTTGGCAAGTGATTTCAAAAATCTCAATGTCTTGCCTGCCGATTTCTCCTTTCGAAAAATGGAACATGTCCTTGAAAAAATGAAAGGCCAAGAAACCGAGATAACATCTCGCTTCCGCTCCCTGGAGGATCATTACGATGTGGTTATTTTCGATTGCCCTCCCAATTTCACCAGGCTAACGCTCCAGGTCTTCATGTTAAGTGATCAGATCGTATGTCCCGTCATTCCAACGACCTTATCCTTGAGAACGTTGGCACAGATGACACGCTCACTCAAAAAGCGCACATGGCTCTCTGCCACCATCGCCCCCTACTTCTCCATGGCCGAAAAACGAAAAACCATGCATCGCCAAGTCGTTCATCTGATACGTAATGGGCGAATCAAAGGGCTTCCCCCCTTCCTGAAGACCTTGATTCCTTTTATGGCGGATATCGAAAAAATGGGGCTGTACCGCAACCCCCTTCCTCACTTCCTGCCAAAATCAAGAGCGGCCCAAGCCTACGAAAACCTGTGGACGGAAATAAAGTCGATTTAACGAGATACACAAGGGTGTCCCCAACCGTTTTGACAGTTGGATCCTTGCATTCGATTACTCCAGTCAACCAAACTGTGACACAACCAGGTCTTACGGTCCGTATGTGCTAAAAAGAACTTGCTTTCAAAGTTGATTTTTCCTATACTCGAACGCTGTTTGCGCCCGAGAGCGGGTGATCAGGCATTAAGCCAAGAAGTTTAAGGAGAATCGTGGATGGCAAACCACAAATCAGCGTTAAAGAAAGCGAAACAGGATCTGGTACGTCGGAGCCGTAACCGTTCCGGAAAATCCAAACTGCGTACCGCACTGAAAAAGTTTCGGATCATGCTCCATGAAAACGATGCCGCCGTTGTAGAAGCACTGCCTGGCCTGGTCTCACTGATCGATAAGAGCGCCAAAAAGGGCTTTATTCACACCAACGCCGCTTCCCGTTTAAAATCAAGACTTTCCTCCCAGGCATACTCTGTAAAAGCATCCTAATTCTGGGTTCCCCATCCAGGCATGTCGGCAAAAACCATCCTAAAACGTATCGTCCGACGAGTCGGCGTGATTGGTCTATGCATTGCGTGCCTTGGTTTGGCTGGAAGTTTATCGACCTGGCTACTCTTAAAATACATGGTAAAGGGTGAGATTGTAACGACCCCTAACCTGTACGGAAAAGATATCGAGGCGATTCAACACGAGTTGGATCGCCTCGGTTTAGTTTTGAGCATCGACCCGAACCGTGTACCAAGCAATGTAGTCAAGAAAGACTGCGCCGTCTTTCAGACACCAGGCCCGGGAAAGAAACTCAAGAAAAACAGAATCATTGAAGTATCGCTATCTTCGGGTCCCAACGTAAAACGCATTCCTGACCTGGTCGATCAATCCATATACTTCGCTAATTTGATGGCCGAGAAGTTGGGCACCAGGGTCGCAAAAGCATCAAGAGTGCCTTCGGACACCTTTAAGAAGGGCCGCGTAATCGCCCAGACACCAACAGAGGGTTCAGAAATCCCCAATCGGACCGGCATCTCACTCCTGCTCTCTGAAGGGCCACAAAAATCGTGGTACGTGATGCCAGACGTTCAAGGGGAAATCTTCTCCGCCGCAAAGGCATTTTTTGAACAAAATGGATTCCGAGTTGTTTCAAAATACAAATATAATGCTAAACTTCTGCCCGACGAAATAATCAGGCAATTTCCTCAACCAGGCTACCCGGTCCAGGAAAAAGCCACCATCACTTTTGAGGTTAACCGAATAAAATGATTAAGCTAGCTCCATCGCTCCTCTCTGCCGATTTCTGGGCACTTGGGGAAGATATTGAGACGGTAACCCAAGCGGGCGCTGAGGTCCTTCATATCGATGTCATGGACGGGCAGTTTGTTCCAAACATCACCATGGGCCCACTGATCTTAAAAGCATTGAAAAAGCGAACTTCCGCCATCCTGGACACCCACCTGATGATTGCCAACCCAGAACAGTATGTCGAAGATTTTGCAAAAGCTGGCGCAGACTGGTTATCCTTTCACATTGAAGCCACCAATCACCCGCACCGCCTCGTTCAGCAAATAAAAGATTTGGGTGTTAAAGCGGGCGCCGCCATCAATCCAGGAACACCTCTCAGTGCTTTGGAGGCCATACTTCCAGATCTTGATTTCGTGCTTCTGATGAGCGTCAATCCTGGCTTCGGAGGCCAACGTTTTATCCAACGCAGCTTCGAACGCTTGGCGAATTTAAAAGCAATGATCGAATCCCTTCCCTCCAACCACCAACCCTTCATCGAGATGGACGGAGGCATTGGCCCCGAAAACATCGGTGAATTGGCCGCAGGTGGCGTGGAGGTTTTCGTTGCTGGCTCCTCGGTTTTCAGTGCAAAAGACCCCGCACAGGCAGTCAAGTCACTTCTCAGCAAGGCAGGACAAGTATTTTGATTGATATCCATAAAAACGACATTCGAACACTTAAGAGGGCGACGTTTCAGCTACTTGCCCTAATTCTCTGTTTGGCAATGGGACTTTCTTCCTGCTCCAAAAAGAAAAAGGAAACGCTGGACGATAAAGTGCGAGCCGGGAAAATTTCAGTCAAAGAAGCCTTTGACCAGGCGGTTGTCCATGCTGGTGAGCGTAAGTATATCGAAGCGCGAAAGTGGTATCGCTTAATTGAAACAAACGCCCCCAACTCGGATTATTTCTCGCAGGCCAAGCTGGGAATCGCCGATTCCTATTTCTTCGATCGAACAGCTACCACCATCGAAGCCTCAGTCGAATACAAAAGTTTCCTCACACATTTTCCTAACAGCCGCAAAGCCGATTACGCACAGTACCAATATGCGATGTGTTTTTTCACCGAAATCGAAAACGCAAAGCGCGATCAAACCAGTACGTGGACGGCCTATAATGAATTCAAGCGCGTTCTGGATATGTACCCCGGATCACCATACTCCCTGAAAGCCAAAGCAAAAATGGATCTGTGTTTGCTGCGTATTGCGCAGCACGAGTTTGAGGTCGGCTACTATTATTTCAGGCGCGGAAAAGGATTTGAAGTATCCGCTGAAGCACGCTTTAAGAGCCTGATTGATGAATACGAAGGATTCTTCGACCCAGAAAAGACCTATTTCTACCTGGGTGAAACCCTCTGGCGACTACAAAAATATGATGAAGCCATCCGCTACTACCAGCACTTGGCACGCAACTATGGTGATGGCGAGTTTTCGCCTTTCATTAATGATAAGATCCGCCGTTACGATCGTATCAGTGAAGAAGGTTTCGACCCCGGCCTGACTGATGACCTGGGCGCAACACCTGGCGACAAAGCCTCATTATAGGTAGCCGTTTTCAACTGCCTGCAGGGGCGAAGCCGTGGGATATACCCTTGGAGCATGCACGTACGTTTGCGTATTGATAGGTTCAAGTTCGAGTATTGACTGAAGCTATTGCAAACCGAGCTGGAGCTCAGCGATACGTAAAAGGAATAACTCCAGCCTTTTTAGGATTCGGCCCGAATTTCAACTCCACAAATGGTGCCTGTAGTCAGGTCAGTACCTGGGAGAGTTGATGGCAAATGGGGCAAGCCTCGACGATATGATTGCGGGCCGGACAATAAGCTCGCCCGTAGAAAATAATTTGAAGGTGGAGTTTATTCCAGGCCTCTTTGGGAAAGAATGACTTGAGGTCGCGCTCGGTTTGGATCACTGATTTTCCATTGCTCAGCTCCCAGCGTTTTGCGAGACGATGAATATGGGTATCAACTGGAAACGTTGGCACCCCAAAGGCCTGTGCCATAACGACAGAAGCCGTCTTGTGACCTACACCCGGAAGAGCTTCCAGGTGTTCAAAATCACAAGGGACTTCACCGCCATGTTGGTCCACAAGGATTTGGGAGAGCCCGACAATGGCTTTGGCCTTGTTGCGCGACAGCCCGCATGGACGAATAATGGCCTGGACCTCATCAACGCTTTTTTCTTTCATCTCCTCCGGCCGCTCGGCCAGTTGGAAAAGCTCTGGAGTCACCTGATTGACACGTACATCCGTACATTGAGCAGACAATAAAACAGCCACAAGCAAGGTGTAGGCATCTTTATGATCGAGAGGAATTGGAGGCTCTGGAAAATAATGGTCCAATTCGGCCATAAACCACTCTGGTGAAAGGGTCATTCGCTTTGATTCTTCTCTCTGGACATGGATTTGAGAAACGCATCGCTCCATTGGTCAAGCGTGAAAAAGGCTTCCTGAAATCGCGGATGGGTGACAAACCCATTTCTGACCACGGTTTTACCTTTTATGACGAGGTGCTGTACCGGGGTGCGTGCCCCCCACCCATGAATAAGTTGGGTCATAAACAAATCGGAATTATAAGCCCAGCGCGGTCGAAAGGTTGGTCCTGAAATATCTACCATCATAAAATTGGCCCGGGCACCTGGCATGAGTGGCCCACCTTTTTGCCCGAGAGCCTTCAGTGCTTTAATGGTGCCGAGATCCCAAATACTATCACCACTGTGATTCCCTCCCAGAACCCCAATCGCCTGTTCTAGACCACGGTTAATATAGTTCCACCATTTGAGTTCACTGGCAAAAGACTCACCCTGGTTCATACAGGAGCTGTCGGAACCAATCGAGAACTCGAGATTGTTCTTAATAAGATCGCGGCTTTTGGGGATCCCATCGCCCTTAGCCAAAGAAGCGACTGGTGTAATGACGAATTGGCAGTTGTGGCGAGCTGCCATTTGAATCTCTTCTTCGTCCAGCAAGGTGCCATTAATAATAACCAGTTTATCGCTCAAGACGCCCATTTTTTCGAGGGCACGAAGCGGCGTGGTTCCGTAATGTGACTTGGCGACAGACAGGTCTTTCTCGCGTTCGGCAAGCTGAATGTGCCAGGGACAATCAAACTCCTTGGCAAGTTCTGCGGCGGCAAGAATCGCCTCATCAGAGGAATGCTGAAATCCGTGGATACCGGGCAACACATCGACTTGATCATTGTCCTGGTATTTCTCTCTCAGATTCCTGAATCGACGAATACTTTCGTCCAACGGCTGAATGAAAGCCTTAGCGCTCTCAAGACTGCCCTGGTCGAAAAACGCATAAACGAGCGTTATTTCAAGGCCCAGCGACCTGGCGATTTCAATGATCTTGGTGGCGTAATCAGGATGATCGTCCTGCCCATGGGCTCCGTTATGTAAATAGTGGAATTCGCCAATACGTACCGTGCCTGAAAGCACTTGTTCAGCAAAGGAGGTCATGTAGACAGCTTCGAGCAGTTCATCGTCAATCAACTGGCCAAGTGGCCAGAGTAACTCTTCGATAAGCTGTTCATAGCTATCGAGTTGATGGGCCAAACCGCGGAAAATCGTGTGGAAGCCGTGATGGTGGGGGTTCGTCAAAGCAGGCATGATAAGCCGTCCGGGATAGTGCCAAACTTTTTTCGCTTTGGAAACGAGTTGGTTACGGGGACCGATTGCCTGAATAATGCCACTTTCGTCAATCATCAGGCCCCAATCATTCTCGAAGCGTCCCTTGACAAATAAACGTTCAGCTGACCAGAGTTCCATGCCTATCCCCACCGTTTCTCTTTGATAGCGGATCTTGTTTCTCGATCGATCGCCTTGCGTTTGAGGGTTTCCCGTTTATCGTGCAGCTTTTTACCGCGAACGAGTGCGAGCTCAACTTTAACCAGTCCATCCTTGAGGTAAATCTTCAGGGGGACTGCAGTCATTCCCTTCTCCTTGTATTTTCCCAGCCATTTTAAAATTTCACGCTTGTGCATAAGCAACTTACGCATGCGCAGGGGTTGATGGTTCGCGTAACCACCATGAGAGTAGGGTGAGATATGTACGGATTCCAAAAAGGCCTCTCCGTTATGGAAGTGGATGTGACCATCCCCAAGATTAACATGGCCTTCCCTCAGCGACTTCACTTCTGAGCCTTGAAGCGCAATGCCCGCTTCCAGCTTTTCGAGAATTTCGTACTCGAATCTGGCTTTACGGTTCTCTGCAATAATCTTAATTCCCATGAAGCTTATAAATCCTTGTCGGACTGAGGTTAACGAACTCATTTTTGCACAATCCTGCACCAAAAACAAGCTATCTCCAACAAATTTATGGCAAGCTGGAGCCACTCACCTAACCGCGTTTTTTTGCGAAATGAACATGAAATTTGAAGGAAACCAAATCGAAACGTTGAAGAAGGTCTATCGATTTTTCCTCAAGGTGGATTTGCCATTTCCTAGGAGAAAATAGCCTTGAACACATCGTCGATGTCCTTGACGGGAATAAACTTGCATTTGTCCCTGATCTCTTTTGGCACCTCTTCTAGATCACTCGCATTTTGGCGTGGGAAGATTATTTTGAAGATTCCCGCGCGAAATGCTGCCATGGCCTTTTCCTTCAGACCACCAATGGGCAGTACCTCACCGCGCAGGGTCAACTCCCCAGTCATAGCCATGTCACTGCGAACTTTCTTCTTTCCAAAAATCGAACGAAGTACAGTGGCGATGGTGATACCCGCACTCGGGCCATCCTTTGGAATGGCACCTTCCGGGAAATGTACGTGAATATCGAATTTCTGAAAGAGTTCCTCATCGATACCATATTTTTTGGAACGGGAGCGTAGCAGTGACAATGCGATCTGAGCACTCTCTTTCATCACATCTCCCAGTTGCCCCGTCAACATGAGTTCCCCACGCCCACCTTCAAGAAGTGAGCCTTCAACAAACATGATTTCCCCACCGACAGTAGTCCAGGCCAGGCCCGCAGCGATACCAATCGTATCTCGTTTTAAACGCTGGTCCTGGAACACTTTGGGTGGACCCAAAAATTCGGGAAGAGACTTGCGGGTAATGGAAACGGATTTCGCATCCTCATCCGCAATTTTTCGAGCCGTTTTACGGCAAATTTTGGCGATGAGACGTTCCATCTGCCTCAAGCCTGATTCGCGGGTGTGAGAGGCAATCAGTTCCAAAAGCGCCGTCTTATTGAAACGAATGTGGTTTTCCTTCAGGCCATGTTCTCGACGCTGCTTGGGAATCAAGTGGCGTTTTGCGATCTCGAGTTTCTCTTCCTGGGTGTAACTGCCCAGTTCAATAATTTCGAGTCGGTCGCGAAAGGCCGGCTGCAGGGTATCGAGCGTGTTAGCGGTCAAAACGAATAGGACCTTTGAAAGGTCGTACGGGACGCCCAGGTAGTGATCCCGAAAGTGAATATTCTGTTCCGGATCCAGGACCTCCAAAAGTGCCGAAGACGGATCACCGCGGAAATCCTGTCCCATTTTGTCGACTTCGTCCAACACAAAAACCGGATTCATGCTTGATCCAATATGGATGCCCTGAATGATACGTCCTGGCATGGCTCCGACATAGGTTCTTCTGTGGCCGCGTATCTCCGCTTCATCCCTTACTCCTCCTAGGGAAATGCGCACATACTTCCGATCGAGGGCGCGGGCAATGGAGCGCCCCAAAGAGGTTTTACCAACTCCTGGGGGACCAACAAAACAGAGAATGGGGTTTTTCAATTCGGGATTCAGTTTCCGAACGCTCAGGAATTCAAGAATCCGTTCCTTAATCTCCTTGAGGCCAAAGTGGTCTTCATCCAGAACCTTTAACGCGTTTTTAATGTTCAAGTTATCGTCGGTGAATTGTCCCCAGGGTAGTTCGGTCATCCAGTCGAGGTAGGTGCGGATCAAGGCGGTCTCGGCTGTATCCGGATGCATATTTTCCAAACGGCGGAGTTGTTTCTCCAGCTCCTTTTCAGCCTCTTCGGGTAAAACGAGATCTTTCATTTTCTTGCGATAATTTTCGATCTCTTCCTGTAATTCATTGCCTTCACCCAATTCATCCTGGATCACCTTGAGCTGTTGGCGCAGATAAAAGTCGCGTTGAGAGCGGTCCATCTCACCACGTGCCTGACTGCTGATCTGCTGCTGGATTTCAAGCAATGAAATTTCGCGAATCAGGAATTCATTGACCGTTTTCAGTCGTTTCACGACATCCAACTCCTCAAGAATGGCCTGTGCATCCTGGGTCTTCAACTGAATGTTGCTGGCAACAAGATCGGCCAGTCTGCCCGGATTCTCCATGCTGTTGGCGATCACCAATACCTCACTGGAAAGCGTTTTTCCAAGCGACGTACTTCGCTCGAGCATGTCCTTGACATGCCGCATAAGCGCTTCGATTTCCAACTCGCTTTCGCTGGCATATTCATCATCGAGTACAGTCACCTTTGCCTCGCGGTAGGGCTCACGAAGCGTGTAGTATTCGATCTTGCAGCGGCTCAATCCCTGGACCAGGACGCGCATTTTTCCATCAGGAAGTTTGAGCATTCGCATAATCATAGCTACCGTGCCTACCTGGTAAAGACCATCTTCCTCGGGATTCTCCATCGATCCGTCCTTCTGGCCGGTCAAAATGATCTTTCGGTGATCGCTCAGCGCCGCCTCAATAGCGGCAACAGATTGGTCGCGACCGATGGAGAGAGGCACAATAATAAAGGGATAAACAATCAGATCGCGAATGGGAATAACAGGTAAAAGTTCAGGAATTGAAAGATCCTGTTCGACTTGTTCTTCCTGATTTTGTTCGGTTGCGGTATCCTTCGTAGTCATTCCATTACGCTCCAAGAACTTAATTGATTCGCAAAAAAAAGCCCTTACCAAGGGCGAAAAAAAGAGTGGATGTGTCACATCCACCATGGGCGTATTCTAGCAGGTTGGGAGGCTGATGCCTATCCATTCCAAGCCTAAAAGCAATCTCCGCGCCTAGGATTTCGCTTTGCTTTCCTCTTTAATGAGTGGCTGGAGTTCACCAATAAATTCGGTGACATCTTTAAATTCCCGGTAAACCGAGGCGAAACGAACATAGGCCACGGAATCCAATTCCTTTAGACGGTCCATGACAATAGTTCCGATTTCTCGGGTTTCGATTTCACGATCCGGCTTCTCGTAAAGAATAGAAAGAACGTCATTTACGATATTCTGACAGTCGAGCGGTCGAATGGGGCGCTTCTGACACGCAGCCAAAATCCCACCCATAAGTTTCTGACGATCGAACAATTCGCGCTCGCCGTCCTTTTTGACCACCATAAATTGAATCTCATCTAAACGTTCGTAGCTTGTGAAGCGTCGACCACACTGATTGCATTCGCGTCTTCTTCGAATGTGGTCTCCTTCTTTACTTTCCCTGGAGTCCACTACCTTGTCACCGAGGTGACTGCAGAAAGGGCATTTCATGGAAGCCTCCAAAAACAATTTAAATCAAATTATATCTATAGAATCACAAAATTCAAGTTCAAAAGAGAGACATCACCCACGCCACTCCAAGATAACTGAATGAACCGACAGTTTGGATCTCGGTTTCTAGAGTAAATCCTGTGCCATCAGCAGCTGTGGAAAAAAGAAGCCAATTTCCTAAACCTAGTAGCCTAACATGGTCTCAGGCCACCCAAAGATGACCTTGCCAATTTCAACACGTAGCTTCTTGATTTCTTTCGTGATACTCGAGTGAAGGTGGTTAGGCGATTTCCGTTGCCAACGCTTTCATCTCTCGCATAAGGTCGGTGAGTTGGGGAACCGAAACCGATTCAAGATTGGGGTGCAATCCTACTCCGGGAACGTCCGCACCGGCCAACAGACGCGGTCGAACCACCAGGTCATAGAAACAGTGCTCCATGACCTCCCTGAGTATATGCTCTCCGAAGTTGGTGATCGGCGTATCTTCATTGAGAACAAGGAGGCGTCCCGTCTTTCGAACCGATTCGAATACGGTCTCCTTATCCCAAGGATAAATAGTTCTCAAGTCAATGATTTCAGGGTGGATACCTTCATCTTCCAGCTTAGCTGCCGCCTGCTTGGCAAGGTGCACGTGTCGCGAATAAGTCACAACGGTACAATCCTCGCCTGATCGCACCACTCGGGCCTTTCCGATGGGAACCTGATAATCCGTCAGTCCCTCGGGCCATTCGGGCTTCCAATTTTC
>Ga0070729_10002472_pt1 | contig 23750 bp, 14 predicted proteins | sample tdDd472_FD_66725 | JGI IMG/M metagenome (GOLD analysis project Ga0070729, IMG submission 66725) | Marine sediment microbial communities from the Atlantic coast under amendment with organic carbon and nitrate - tdDd47.2 | ecosystem: Environmental > Aquatic > Marine > Coastal > Sediment | place... | reverse complement strand
ATCGTTAACCTCTATATCTTTTGTTTAGCGTATTAATGTATTGATAATATCCGAACGCCGCCGCCGGTGTCAAGCATTATGCCACTGTCCTTAGCGTCGTTTGCGCCCCGGTCGCCGCACCTTGCTGGACCATCCCGTGGGTTTGGTGATGGGCTTGCCCCAGGAACTGCGATCCGTACCCAGGGTAGTGGGTTCGCTGTTGGTTGTGCTGCGCTCCACATCCGTGGGCGTGGGAGCACGCAGGGGAGAGGGGAAGGGGTGATCCTCAACAATGACCGGATTTTTGCGGATCAGCCGTTCGATCTGAGCCCAGATGGGCCGTTCCTCAATGGCGCAGAAGGACAGGGCGATGCCGCTGGCTCCGGCCCGTCCAGTGCGGCCGATGCGATGGACATAGTTTTCCACATCCTCGGGCACATCGTAGTTCACCACATGGGTGATATCCTCGAAATCCAGGCCCCGGGCCGCCACATCCGTGGCCACCAGTACCCGCACCGCGCCTTTGAGGAATTTTTTCAGGGTCCGTTCCCGCACCTTCTGGCTTTTGTTGCCGTGGATATCGTCGGCAGTGATTTTTTGCCGCGACAGCCGCTTGACCAGGCTTTCGGCGCTGTGGCGGGTGTTGACAAACACCAGCACCCGGCTTGTGGCCTCGTCCTCCAGCAGATGCATCAGCAGCCCGGGCTTGTCGCCCCGCTCCACAAAGTAGACCTGCTGTTCGATGGCGTCCACCGTGGTGGCGCTGGGAGTTACCGAAACCTCTACAGGGTCTTCCATGATGCTGTTGGCCAGATGCCGGATTTTCATGGGCATGGTGGCGGAAAACAGCAACGTCTGGCGTTGTTTGGGCAGAGCCCGCACCACCAGCCGGATATCATCGATAAAGCCCATGTCCAGCATACGGTCCGCTTCGTCCAGCACAAAGGTCTGCACCGCAGAAAGATCGATATGCCGCTGCTTCATCATGTCCATCAGGCGGCCCGGTGTAGCCACTACAACATCGACGCCGCGTTTCAGCTTGTCGATCTGCGGGCCGTAGCCCACACCGCCATAGAGCACCACCTGCTGCACCTGGGTGCGGGTGCCATATTCAGCAAAACTTTTGTACACCTGGTTGGCAAGCTCCCGGGTGGGGGTCAGCACCAGTGTGTGTACCTTTTTTTTGCCTTTGGCCTGGGGTGCGGTGTGAATTTGCTGAAGAATCGGCAGGGAAAACGCTGCGGTTTTGCCGGTGCCGGTTTGGGCCAGACCCAGTACATCGCGGCCCGCCAAAATATCGGGAATCGCCAGCGACTGAATGGGTGTGGGTTCTTCGTACCCCAGTTGCCGCACTGTTTTTGTCAATACGGAGATAAGTTTGAGATCTTCAAAAGTCATGTTATGCACTATACCACACTGCCGTCAGGCGTCAATACGGGTACGGCGCGGGCAGACTTCCGATAATCCCGGGGATGGTGAGTTGAGTCGATTATTTCTTTTTGCCCTTCTTGCGGCCTTTTTTGGCGCCCTTGACCGGGTAGCGTTTGTCGTACAGGCGGATCACCTGGTTGGTGATGTCCTGGGAGGGGGGGAAGTAGACAATGCCGCCTTCACTGATGTCCACCACCATGTAATAGCCTTCACGCTCCGCCAGCTCGGCGATGATGAGATCCATGCGGCGTTTGACATATACGGTGGAGGTGCTGAGTTTTTCCTGCAGTTCCTTGGCAGCGCCCATTTTCTCCCGCTGGAAAACCTCGACGTCCTTCATGTACTGTTCCACTTTGGCGCGGTACACGTCCGGGGCCAGGGTACCTTCTTCCTTCTGAAGAATGTCCTTGCGGGCCATCAGGTCTTTTTCCGAGGCAGTCAGTTTGTCCCGGCGAGCGCCCTGCCATTTTTCCAGGCGGCCCAGTTCTTTTTGGCCTTCCTCAACTTCGTTGAGGGCACGGGTCATGTCGATGAATGCGATTTCAATGCCTTTGGCCTGGGCGATGTTGCCCTGCAAAAAACCGACGGTAAGGGCGACGGCCAGAAATGCTACCACGGTTTTGGTCATACGGGTCATTGGAATTCTCCTTAATGTAAGTTCTTCCACTCACAGGTGGATTGCCTGCAGTTATCGTTGTGTAGTTATAGGCGGTTGACCACCGGGGGTCAAGCTTTTCTGCCCGCCGTCATAATACGGGGTATCTACACAGGATGCACGCGTGGTTATTCGGGCTCTTTGCAGTCGCATTTCCACATGCTGCCGCCGCGGTTCACGATTTTGCAGGATGTGGTTTTGCCCGACCGGATCTTGCCGCTGGCGCAGGTGATATCCAGGCCCAGCTTGGCATTGATAATGACGTTTAATTTAAAGGAACCCGGGGACAGATTCAGCCGTGTGGGGGCTTTGGCACGTTTGCCCCGCACCTTGAACTCCACCTTGCGGGGAGTGCTGCTGACCTTGAGTACGCCGGTGCCGCTACGGCTGCGGGAACGGGTTTTGGAGCCGCTTGTACCGGTTTTTTGGGCTTCCGCCACCGGCGTCATTTCGCCGGGCACCGGATCGTCACCACCAGTGGGGGTGACATCCCGGGTAAGGTCTTTGTATTTTTTCTTTTTAAAGGTGAAGGTATAGCTCTTGCCCACCTTCAGGTCGGTGAATTCAGCCGGGGTGGTTTTGCCCGTATTTTTGCCGTTAATATAAATGGCGGCGCCCTTGGGCTTAACCGATACCTTGACCCGGGCCTGGGCGGCCTTCAGGGGAACCGTCAGCTTTTTGACGCTGTAGGGGTCCACCATGACGTCCAGCACTTCGTAGCGATAGCCTTCCTTGCTGATGGCAAGGCTCAGCTTGTGTCCCGAGGGGACTTCCATAATCTGTTTGGGGGTGCGACCTTCTTCCACCAGGGTGCTGCCGTCTTTTAGCTGGAAGGTGGCTCCCGGGGGATCGGTGCTTAAAATCAGGCTGCTGTTGGGCTGCCCCGGCGGTCCGAAGCGGGCGGGGATAACGTATTCGCCGCCGTCTTCAAACATAAAGCGGGCCACGGTATACAGGGACTGGGCGTTGCGGAATTCCACCCGGTACACGCCCACCGGTACATTGGGCACCACACAGGGGGCTTTGGGGCAGGCGGGCTTGGTCTGGCCCGGCATTTCAATGCCGTCCCGCACCGGAATAAGCTGCACATTTACATCTTCCGCATCGCTGTAGAAGGTGACTTTTGCGGTCTTCACCCCCACAGGGACGTTCATGGTCACCTCGGGGAAGGGACTCTTGAGGGCAATGGTCAACGCAGCAATACCAAAGGCCACCACCAAAAGGGCCATAACCGTCAGCCAGGCGTTTTTCTTTTGGGGAGCAACGGCAAACCAGCGGGGTTTGAGAGCCGCCGCCATTTCGTCGGCATCGGCCCGGCGGGCCACTTTGGGCTTGATACGATACGGCGCCTGGGAAGAGGCGCTGTTTACCCGGTGCCGCCCCGTTGGGGTTTGCTGGCTTGCCGGGGGAATATTTGTGGGCGTGGGAGAGGTGGGCATGGGCGTGGGCCTGCGGTCCCGACCATGATCCGTTCCTTCCTGCACAGCGGGGCTGTCGTCGTCGGTCACCAGGCGGATGGGCTCGTTTTGCTCATCCACATCCATGACAAAGGCTTTGTCCGGGGGCAGATATTCACCTTTGGGGCCAACAAAACCTTCCCGCTGCTGCTGCGGCAGGGCTTCGATCTTGTCGCTTTTCATGCTCTGGAAGTTTTCCAGCCGGTGCTCCTTCATGATACTTTCAAAGTCCATGGAGTCCAGCTCTTCCATACGGTGACGCTCGGCCTGAAGATCCTCGGCAAAAATGGTTGCCATAAACTCCGCCAGATCCTGGCGGCTGTAGACATGCTCCTGGCTGTAGAGATAGCGCTGCAGGTCTTCCTGAAATTCGCTGGGCCACTGATAGCGTTCGTTGATATCCCGGGCCAGCGATTTCATGACCGCATCTTCCAGCTGCTTGGGAATATGGGGATTAAACTCGCTGGGAGGCTTGATTTCGGCGCTGCGGACTTTTTCCAGGGTATTGAAATCGCTGGAGCCCACAAACAAACGACGCCCGGTGATCATCTCGTACAGCACAATGCCGATACTGAAAATATCGGAACGGCGGTCCAGGGGCATACCCCGCACCTGCTCCGGGCTCATGTAGCCGAATTTACCCTTGAGAATACCCGCCTGGGTCTGGGTGAATTTTTTGGCAGCTTTGGCGATACCGAAATCGATAAGCTTTACATCACCCTCGTAGGATAAAATGATGTTGGGCGGCGAGATATCCCGGTGGACAATATTAAGGGGTTTGCCCTGACCATCGGCTTTGCGATGGGCGTAATCAAGACCCTCGCAAATTTTTGCCACGGAATGAACCGCCATGTTAAGGGGCACACCGCGCTTGATCTTTTTAAGACGGTCAAACACTGCCCGCAGATCGCGGCCCTGCACATACTCCATGGCAATGAAGTAGCCCGTGGGCCCGATACGGCCAAGGTCGTAAATCTGTGCAATGTTGGCATGATGGAGCTGGCCGGCGATGTTGGCTTCGTCCACAAACATGCGGGCGAATTCCTCATCTTCGGCCACCGATTGCAGCAGCCGTTTCATGGCAACCAGTTTCTGGAAGCCTTCCAGCCCAAACATCAGGGCCTTGTAGACTTCTGCCATGCCCCCGACGGAAACCTTCTCTATAAGGAGATAGTTTCCAAATGGCTCCGGCTTGAACACGCTAGGTCCTCACTTCCTCGGCGCAATAATGCCCTACACTGTATATGCAGACCGGTGTCAACTCAAGCATGGACTTCATTTTTTCTTTGTTGTCCCGTTTTTTTTGCCCTTTGGAGCTTTCAGCGACGGAAGATTTTTTACCGCGTCAATCGCGTCCTGGGTCTTTTTGTTCAGCGACGGCGCCGGTTTTGTCGTGGGCGCGGGAGCTTTGGTTTTCGGTTCCGGTACCGGTGTAAGGGGTACCAGCCGGGGTTTGTCGCTCACTTTGCCGATACGGAACTCCACCCGGCGGTTGGCGTTGCGGCCCTTGCGGGTTTTATTGCTGGCAATGGGCCGGTCTTCGCCAAAGCCCACGGCTACCAGACGTTTTTCGTCGATGCCCTGATTGATCAGGAAGGTTTTTACCGCATCGGCGCGGTTTTGGGACAGCTCAAGATTGCGCTTGTTGTTGCCGCGACTGTCGGTGTAGCCTTCCACAATCACTTCTTCGATTTCGTTGTGGCCCTTCAGCACCTGGGCGATCTGCCGCAGCAGGCTGAAGCTCTTGCGCTTGATAACCGCGCTGCCGGTCTCGAAGTACACCTTTTTCTTGATTTCGATTCTGTCGGTCTGCAGCACCACCAGCACTTTACCCTTGTCCGGGCAGCCGTCGTCGTCTTTGACGCCGTTGATGGTTTCCGGTTCCATGGGGCAGGCATCGGCGCTGTCGGGCACACCATCCTGATCGTTATCAAGCTCGGGGCAGCCGTCTTCATCCTCAAAGCCGTCTTTGTCTTCGGCTTCAAAGGGGCACAGATCCTTTACATCCTCCACGCCGTCGGCGTCGTTATCCGGGTCCGGGCAGCCATCGGCGTCTTCAAAGCCGTCTTTGTCCTCGGCTTTGTTCGGGCACTTGTCGTCGCCGTCCAGCAGACCGTCGTTATCGTTGTCCGGGTCCGGGCAACCGTCGGTATCTTCAAAGGAATCCACGTCTTCGGCCTGCATGGGACACATGTCTTTGGTGTCCTCGATGCCGTCTTTGTCGTTGTCCGGATCGATGCAGCCGTCTTCGTCTTCAAAGCCGTCTTTGTCTTCGGCTTCCACCGGGCATTTGTCCACGCCATCCAGGATACCGTCGTTGTCGTTATCCGGGTCCGGGCAGCCGTCGGCGTCGTCGAATCCGTCTTTGTCTTCCGGCTGGTTGATGCAGCCGTCAACATCGTCGTACACACCGTCTTCATCGGTGTCGTGGATAATCCAGGCATAGCTGATACCAAAGAACCAGCGCACCGCCGGGGTGCCGATGCCCGCGTTATAGCCTACGCCCACACCGGTGTTGAACAGAATGTCCACGCCGGAGACTTCCCAGAGGTTGTAGCGCACGGCAAAGGTTTGTTCCATGGGGTTGTTGTACTGCCAGTGGAAGGGATCGCTGGCAAGGGTGCCGCCGTGGAATTCCGTCATCAGGGTCAGGCTTTCCAAAGCCCGGACGCCGGTGACCTGACCGATGCCAAAGCCCGCCGCAAAACGGTACAGCAGCATGTCGTCGATTTTCTGGTCCAGAATCAGGTTGCTTTCCGGGCGGGCCCACCAGCCAAAGTTGAAGCCCAGGTGAATCCATTCCCAGCGCCAGTCAATAACCAGGGTCAGTTCGTTGGCCACGCCGCCGTCGGACATAAAGCCATCGCCGTTGCCCGTGGGGGTAATCAGCTCTTCCACAAGGGCAAAGCTGAAGCCCGCCAGTTTCTCGCGTTTAAACAAATAGGGAGCCGGGGTGAATTTTACCCGCAGCCGCAGATCGCCGATGCCGCTGGAGGCCAGATCGTTGGTCAGCGATAGCGGGGTGCCGTCCTGATACAGGGTGGTGGGCAGCAAAAAGCCGACGCTCACCAGATCGTGGAGCCGCACCGAGCCGTAGAGGTCCATCTGCCAGGAATGGCCCACAATATCCCGCTCAACGAACTGCATGGAATTATCAAGTTCTTCCAGCACCAGGGTATTGTTGAGATATCCCAGCTCAAGGCCTACAAAAAACTCGAAGTCGTGCCCAAAGTTGTCAGCCCCCTCGGTAAAGAGGAAGCCGTTCACGTCGTTTGAAAGCCGCAGAGTGCGGATATCGGCCTCGTGGGTGATGGCCCATGCCGTGGCGGAAAAAACAAACAATGGCATCGCAATACACGCGAACCATACCACCAGCTTTGGTATTCTATTCACCATTGACTCCGTTCGCCGCTTATCAATTATATCAGCAGGTAGTCCAAAACAATCCCTACCAGCTTACACATTTTTATAGCGCTGTAAAGTTTGAAGTCCCGTTCTCTATGTATTATTCGGCAGTTTGTTCTCCGGGGCGCGGATTCCCTCCCACAGGGGCAGCAATACCCTGCGGGCAACGCCTTCGGCCCATACCCGGGTCAGGCGACCGGGGCTTTCCTGTAGCAGCACGCTGCGGTGTATGGAAAAAAAGCGGTTGGGAATGCTGCCGTACAGGGCCAGCATGGTGTTGTCCAGCACATAGGCCACGGCCCGGATATCCAGATCCGTGCGCAATTCACCGGTGTGGATGCCCTTTTTCAGCAGCGCTTCGTAGATAATCGCTCCGGCTGTTTCCAGCTCCGGGGAGAATTTATCCGCAAAGGTTTCCATGCCCGGCGCCATCATGTTCAGATAGATTTCCACATAGCTGGGACGGCGGCGGGCCATCATCAGCCCCTCCACAAAGAGGTTCAAAAGCTGGTCCCGCAAGGATTCGTTTTGCGCCACAACCTTGCGCTGCACCTCGGCGGTTACCTGCACCGCCTCCATGAACACCGCTTCGAAGATGTCTTCCTTGGCGTCAAAATAGGTATATAAAGCGCCAACGGATATCCCGGCGGCGGCGGCGATTTCGTTAACATTGGCTTTATGAAAGCCCTGCTTGGCGATAATCTTTGCCGCGGTGTCGAGTATCCGCTGGCGCTTTTTAGGCTCAAGATTGTAAAAGGCGCTGTTTATCATCCGCCAAAGGTATCCTTGACCACCTTGAAGGCCTGATGGGCCACATCAAGGGTGTAGGCTACGTCTTCTTCGGTGTGGGCGGTGCTCACAAACCAGTTGTGATGGGGATGCAAAAATACGCCGTGTTCCGAGCATTCGCCGCAGAACAGCTGCATGCGCCGGAAATCGTTTTCATTGTCGAAAATCATGTAGGGAATCGAGGGAGGTCCGCTCATGCGGATCTTCAGACCCCAGTCGGCGGCGGCTTTGTACAGGCCGTCCTTCAGCATGTTGCCGATCTTGTTCATGTATTCGATGGAGTTGTCCCGCTTCATGATTTCCAGACCCGCCAGGGCTGCGGCGTAGGCGTCGGCGTTGTACCAGAAGCTGCCGGTGAAAAACACGTTGCCCGCTGCGGGACGCAGGAATTCGCGGCCGGTACAGCTGCTGATGGGATAGCCGTGGCCCAGGGCCTTGGAGAAGCAGACCAGATCCGGGGTAAAGCCGTAATGGGCATGGGAGCCGTGGATGTTCAGACGGAAGCCCGCCCGGACATCGTCCACGATCAGGATAATGCCCTCTTTGTCGCAGAGATCACGCACCCTTGACCAGAAGGCGGGATGGGGATCCTGGCTGTCGGCAAAGGTGGGATGATGATAGGGGCTGGAGATAATACCGGCGATCTGCCCGGGATACTTGTCGATATAGTATTTGATGCTTTCCACATCGTTGAACTCGAAGTTGTGGATGTGGGCATGGTCTTCGTCAATCACGCCGCCGTGGGCCGAGCACCAGGCATGCACGCCGTGGTAGCCGCCTTTGGCCTTTAAAATCTTTTTGCGACCGGTGTGCTCACGGGCAACGCGGATGGCCCAGGTGGTGGCGTCGTTGCCGTTTTTGGCAAACACCGCCCAGTCCATGCCGTCCACGGTTTCCACCATGGCCTCGGCCAGATCCACCATCATATCCGCAGGCATGGAGGTGCAGATGGCTTTTTTGCGCTGCTTTTGCACCGCTTTTTCGATTTCCTGATTGCCGTAGCCCAGCAAAATGGGACCATAGGCGCACATCCAGTCGATGTATTTGTTGCCGTCAACATCCCAAAAATGGCTACCCTGGGCCTTGGCCACATAGTAGGGATAGCGTCCCGGAACCAAAATGGCGGGGCTTTCGTGGCCGTAAATACCACCGGGCATAACCTTGGCGGCCCGGTCAAACAGGGCCATGGACTTCTTAAAGGTATAGTTATCAGCCATGTTCGGCCTCCTTCTTACAGATACGAGCCCAAGCGGCCCAAAGTGGTGTTGATGCCGTCCAGCAGCATCAGGTGTCCCTTCATGATGACCGTGCCGTTGCAGGCGGCGGCCATGGCGTCCAGACGTCCCTGGAACAGCTCAAAGGCCTGGGCCAGATCCGGGATAATCAGGTCGGCGTTGGCCTTGGGGTGTTTACCCGAAGCCACCGCAAGACCTTCATCGGTCAGGGTGAAGTGACAGGCGATTTCCTGCTCGCCTTCGCCCAGAATAAAGTTGGCTACGCCCCGGGGGGTGCCGGCGATAATGGGCTTGATATGCTCGTCGGTGTTGGCAAGGACTGCCACGCCGCGGGTGGCCACACCAAACAGCAGCGACACCACGGTGTGCAACTGATCCGGGTGTTCTTTAAGGTAGGTATCGGGATCGCCGATAACCGCGTCCAGCCGCTGGGCCAGATCGCCAAAGGCCTTGATAAGGCCCAGTTTGGTGATGCCCTTCCATAAAATGGGAATGGCTGTTTCACCGGCAAACATTTTGTTGATGACCGACGGGCGGGGGAACAACATGCCCACCGAAGGCAGCATCTGGGCTTCTCCGTTGACGCGAACGCCGCCGTCTCCGGCAAAGTCAACCACCGTGGTGGGACCGTTGACCAGGGAAAGCTGCACCGTGCCCTTTGCGCGTTTGGCAATGCCCCGGGCTTCTTCATCCCGTGCCGCCAGCTCGCCCAGGGCTGGTATGACCGCCCGCAAGTTCAGATGGCTTTTGACGATTGCTGTATCCATATTTTGGCTCCCTTTCCTCAATGTTTAATTCTCTAATGCCATAAATTACCGGTGATGTCAAGTAGTTTCAAACGAGTGAATGCTCAGTAATCCCCGGACGGCGGACACAGATATCCCCTTGTGGCTGTAGAAAAACTCCTTACCAGGACTTCATGTACCAGGTGAGAGCGTCGACATAGCGGCCATCCTTCATGCAGAGATCATACTGCTTGGAGTACATGGCGCCAAGGGGCCAGTAGTTGGGGCCAAACATGCGGATATACAGGGTAATGGCCTTGCCGTAATACCGCAGGGCTGCGGAGGTCCGGTTGGCCCGGGCTTCCTGGCTGCCGCGCTTTTCGTACATTTTCGCCAGCAGCAGATTGTCGTTGCCCAGGGCGGTTTGATAGATTTTTTCCGCCTGCTGAAAATAGGTAGAGCTGAGGTTGGTGTCTTTTTGGGCATAGTAATAATCGGAGAATCCCACCAGTGCCTTGGCGGTCCATGGATTTTTTGCGCCGTAGGCCCGCTTGATGATTTCGTGGGCCGTGGAAATATGATGATAGGCAAGGGCCAGATCGCCGGTGGCCATAATAAAGTAGCCAAGGCTCAACTGAGCCATGCCGGTTTCCGGGTGATTTTCGCCCAGGGTGCGCTCCAGCAGTTTAAAGGCGTCAAAGTAGGTGTCCCCGGCTTTTTCCAGTTCATCGGCGGCAATATAGCCGCTGGCCATCTGCCGCAGGGCGTTGGCATGATAGGGATGATTTTTGCCAAAGATTATTTTGCGGATGTCGTCGGCCCGCTCCGAATACACCGATCCCCAGTCTTCCTGACCAAAGAGGTTGTACACCGCCGCATGCATCAGATAGCTGGCGGCGGTAAGATAATGATCGTCACCAAGGGTGTTGCGCCGCAGGTTCAGCGAACGCAGGCTGTTGGACACAATGTCCTGCAAGGGGCCGAACTTCATGGCAATGCCCGCCTTGAGGGAATAAAAAATGGCAAGATCGGGATGATCCTTGCCCAGCACTTCAATGCCCAACGCCAGTCCCTTGTCCAGCCATTCCCCGGTTTCACGCACATGAAGCTGGGCGTATTCATAGGATGCTCGGGTGGCGTACCAGGCCACGGTATAGGCGTGTTTTTCACCCACCGACGCTTTCAGATCCTTCAGCGCCTTGTCCAAAAGGGGCAGGGCTTCTTTGAATTTGGCCCGCTCGATGAGCATCCAGGCCTGATTGTGCCGGGCAATGGCTCGGTACAGCCGGGGAGCCCCCGCCCGGGAGATGGAAGCGTGCAGGGCGTCGGAAAAAGACCGGGAGGCCCCGGGATAGTCGCCTTTGATAAATTGCTTCACGCCTTGCAGAATTTCCCGTTCAATGGCGGGGATGCGTTTGCCTTCCGCAGGCCAGATGGTTTCCATGGACTCCAAAAACACCATCTGTTTTTCCGCATAGGCACCCAGCGGGGCCGCTTTTGCCGGAGGATCGAGAACAATCGCCGGAGCGGCGTCATCGTTGCTGCATGCAGCAAGGCAACAGGCAAACATCATAAGCACAACAGCGGCAAAACTACGATAGCGCATAAAGGGCTCCATCTTCCGGGGGTTTGGATTCATTGTACCCCACCGCAGGGATATGGCAAGTACGGATAACAGATCGCCTGTTCTGTAGACATACAATAGTTGCGCTTTCATTGCAGAGGGATACAATTGTGCCGCATTACAGGAGAACAAGAGCGCATGATGTCGTATTTTACATTTGAAAACAAGCGTATATTTTATCGGATAACCGGCAGGGGAGAGCCTTTGTTATTGTTGCCCGGCAATACGTTATCCTCGAGAATGTTCAGCCCGCTGGTCAGAAAATACGCTAGGGATTTCAAGGTAATTACCCTCGATTTTCCCGGTCACGGAAAATCCCAACGGGTTGATGCATTTGAAACCGATTTTTGGTTTTACAATTCACGGGTATGCTGCGCGCTGATTGAAGAGCTTGGCCTGCAGAAGGTTTCGGTGGTGGGTACAAGTGGCGGCGCTTTGGTGGGCATTAACCTGGCACTGGAACACCCGGAAAAAGTCAGGTGCCTCGTTGCCGACAGTTTTGAAGGGGAATACCCCTTACCGTCATACATTGATTCCATTGAGGCCGACAGGGAGCGTGACAAAGGCAAATTTCTGGCAAAACTCATATGGTGGTACTGCCACGGTTTTGACTGGAGAAGGGTCGTTGATCTGGACACTGAGGTAAATATTGCATTTGCCAAAACAGATGCTTCATTTTTCCACAGATCAATATCGGAACTCAGGGTTCCGGCACTGGTGACAGGAAGTATGGAAGACGAATACTGCGACGGTCTGGACCGCATTTACGGGGACCTGGAGAAGAAAAACAGCCGACTGGAGATTCACCTGTTCAAAAAGGGAGGGCATCCCGCCATGCTCTCCAACAAAGACGCGTTCTTTGAACTGCTAAAGGACATAATCAGACGTTCGCCGGAATAACATTTTTCCGGATTCCCTTTCCCGGCTTCAGCCTTTTGCCCGGGCTTTTTTCAGTCTGCTTTGCCACCGCCCCTGCCACACCCTTAACCCTCCACACACCCCCTGTCACCACAAAAAACGGCGGACCCGCTTTTGCGAATCCGCCGCTGTATCTGAAACTATCCGCTGTTACGGATAAATGAACTGAACGCCGTTGATGTCCGAGGGCTCCAGAGTGTACTGGGCATGGTTGCAGGGGCCGGTGGCGTAATACATGGTGGCGTCGGCCACATCCGGATGATCCAGACCGATAATGTGTCCGATTTCGTGGGTGGCCACGCCCCGGATGTCAATCTGGTTGCTGCACTGCGGCAGTCCCGAATAATAGTAGGTGCAGAAGTTGATGGCATCGTTGAACACGATGTCCGAATCCACCACACGACGGAAGGTGGTGCCGCTGGTCACCATGGTCTGGCTGCTCCAGATGGGCATGGCCGCCGCAATAACACCGCTGTCCAGATCGTTGTCCGGATCGTTCCAGCTCACGGTGTTCTGACCGTCATACTGGTATCCCTGGTTGCCGGTGCTGCCGCCATTGGTAAAGGACAGGCTGCCAGAGGTGGCGTCGGCCCAGACCTGGAAGCCTGCGTCCAGCTCTTCAAACTCGGTGCTGGTGTCGCCGGATACCCCGGTTTCGGGCACGGTTTCTTCACCGGAGGGATTCACCCGGTACATTACCGGCATGTCTGCCGGGAAGAATTTTACCGGGGTGGGCAGCAGCACAAAGGTGTCGCCACCAAGGCTGAAGCTGGCGGGGCCCGCCACGTTGTTGCCTTCATCGCTTTCAGATACCAGGGTGGTGGTGTCCACCTGGAAGTAGGAGGTGTAGGTGCCCTGGGGAACCGACTCGTAGGCAAGCTGGAAGCTGTAGCTTGCACCGGCGGCAAGACCGGCCTGGGTGCCGTTCCAGTTGCTGGTGGTCTGGTTGGGGGCCGGAGCCTGCTCCAGATCGATGTAATGATCCATGCGGAACTCGTCCACGCAGTCGATGTTACCAACGTTGGTCACGGTAATATCGTAGGTGGGGGCGCTGCCCGCCAGGGTCACGTCAAAGGTGGTGACTTCCAGATCCACAAACCCGCCGTTAAGCACGATGGTGAAGCTGTCGGTCCAGTTGTGGGTGCCGTCCTGAATCTCCAGGCTTAAGGTGTACTGCCGCCCGGTGGCGCCGGCGTTGACGCTGATGCGGAAGGGATCGGTGGCGGTTTTGGTGCCGCTGGCCGGAACCGTGCCAAAGTTTGCCTGGTTGTCAAGCACCGACACATCGCTGGTGCCAACCACGTTCAGAATACCCTGCACATTGCTGACCGCCACGCCGCCGGTGTTGCGGATGGTGACGGTAAGATCCACGGTTTCGCCGGGGTCAATACCGTTGCCGCTGTTGTCCACATGGGAGTCGTATTCCAGACGGGTGCCTTCGCAGCCCTTGGGGAACACAAACAGCATGGGAGCGATGTAGTTGTCACTGGCGTCCTGAGCCCAGGGGCTGAACCAGGTGTCTCCGCCGTCCTGAGTGACCTGGGAGGCGTTGAAGGAGGGATCCAGCGCATCGTCAAAGATGGGCACCAGCACGTCGCCGGCATTCTGGTCAGACCGGGATTCGATGGAAATCCAGAACACTTCGCCCTGACGGAAGGTAAGGGGCTCTGTCAGGGTCCGGGAATAGGTAAAGGTGCCGGTGCCGCTGCTTTGAACCGTCACGGAACCGGAATCGTAGACCACTTCACCGGGCTGTCCCGTGCCGTGGGTATAGACCCGGAAGCGGTAGGGCGCGGTGTCCGTACCCGAAGCAGCGGCGTAGAAGGTTGCGTCAATCTGCTTCAGGGTAAAGTCGGCGCTGGTTACATAGGGATTGGCAAACATATCGCCCAGGTCCCAGTAGAACAGCATGGGATTGGCGGTGCCGCTGTTGACAAAGGTGCCGGAAATGTCGGGATAGGGGCTGTTGCAGCTGACTTCTTCACCCTGAACAAAGATGGTGAAGTAATCGGTCCAGCTGTTGCTGCCGTCTTCGATATCCAGAATCAGGTAATACTGCCCCGCTGCGCCGCTGTTGATGTGCAGACCAAAGAAATCGTCGGCAAAGGCGCGACCACCCTGACCAATGGCGGGCACGGAGGCGGTGTTATCCGTAAGGGTAAAGGCGGCGGCGTCATCTTCCAATAGCCGCATGGTGGCGGTGGCGGGCAGGCTGTTGCCAAAGCCAACGTTGATAAATTCAACGTTAAAGGAAATATCGCTGTTGGCCTGGTAGTTGCCGCTCACGTTGTCGGTGTGGCTTGCATAGGCGAGTTCCGCGCCTTCACCGCAGCCGATGGGCTTCATGATCCAGGATGCGTCGGTGCTGTACCAGCCCTCATCGGGATCGTCGGTGGCCGGGGTGGCGGGATAATAGAACACGCCGTTGCGGTCCGAGGTCTTCATGCCGTCGTCCAAAAGCACGGTCACATAGCTGTCAGAGTTGGTCTGGTCGTTTTCATACACAATGGCCAGCCAGAAGACTTCGCCGTTGTTGAATGCCACCGGCTGGTCGAACTGGAAGCGCTGGGCATCGGGATAGAAGGTGGTAACGGACTGGGACGGGCTTTGGGCCACAATGTCGCCGGGCAGTCCGTCATCGTTGTTGAACACCACGGCGTGGAAGGAGCCGGTGCCCGTGCCGTTGCTGTCCTGGTAGAAAGTGGCTTCCATGGCCAGCAGGTTTACGCTTTCGGGACCAACCACATAGTAGTTGATGACCATGGCGTTTGCGGGAAGGTTGTACAGGGTTGCGGGGTCGTTGTAGCTGACGTATTCCCAGGTTTCCTCGATACAGGTGGCGCAGCCTTCGTCAACGCCGTACAGGCAGTTGTTGTCCTTGCCGTCGCACCATTCCTCGTGACCCGGATGCACTTCGTTGTCATCGTCCACGCAGTCGTTGCCGCCGCAGGCCCCGTCGATATAACCGTCTTCATCGGTGTCCTTGGGAGCGCCGGTACATGCGCCCTGATAGCAGGCGTCGTTGATGGTACATACATCGTCACCGTCATCGCAGGCCACGCCGTCGCTGAGGGCGTCGTAAATGCAGCTGCCGCTGCCGCTGTCGCAGTAGTCGTTGGTGCAGAACTCGCCGTCATCGCAGGTCACCGGGCTACCGGACTGGCACACACCGCTTTGGCATGCATCGTTGACAGTACACAGGTCGTTGTCGTCGCAGGGAGTGCCGTTATTGACCGTTGTGCTGACGCACTGCCCGCTGGCAGGGTTGCAGGTGTCATCGGTGCAGCTGTTGCCATCGTTGCAGTCTTTGGGCAGACCGGCCAGACAGGTTCCGTTCTGACAGGTATCGCTCAAGGTACAGGCGTCGGCGTCGTCGCAGGGGCTGTCATCGGCCTTTGGAGGATCGCTGCACAGGCCCGTGCCGGAATCGCAGACACCGGCTTCGTGGCACTGGTCAAGGGCGGTGCAGACCACGGGGTCGGAACCGGTGCAGGCGCCGCCAAAGCAGGAATCGCTTTGGGTGCAGGCATCGCCGTCATCGCACTGTGTGCCGTTGGAGGCATCGGCGAATTCGCAAACACCGGTATCGGGGTTGCACACGCCTTCGCGCTTGCATTGCTCGGGATTGGCGCAAACCACCGGCTGACCGCCTACGCATGTTCCGGCATCGCAGATGTCGCTTTGGGTGCAGGCGTCGCCGTCATCGCAGGCAAGGCCCGATTGCTTGTTGCGCCATGCGTCGGTGGCATAGGTGCTGTCGCAGTAAGTGCATTCGTTGTCCGGGTTGGACACGCCATCAACAACACAGGTGCCCTGAATAAAGCAGTTGCCCGGAATGATATCGTGGGTGCACTGACCGTCGTCGCAGACATCGGCGGTGCAGCTGTGGCCGTCCTCGCCGCAGGCTCCGCCATTGTTAATGGGGAAGCAGCCGTCGCAGCAGGGGGTGACGCCGGTACATGTGCAGTTTTCGCCAAGGCACAGGCCGTTTTGGCAGCTGTCGTTTTGGGTGGCGGCGTTGCCGTCATCGCAGGCAGTGCCGTCCTGCGCATTATCGTATACGCACTGGCCGGTGTCTTCGTTGCAGGTACCGGCTGCCTGACACTGTTCCGGAGCGTCGCAAACCACTGCCTGTCCGTTGCACATGCCCGCGGAGCACTGGTCCTGGTTGGTGCAGAGATTCATATCGTCGCAGACAGTGCCGTCGGGGGCGTTGGGGAATTCACACAGACCGGTGTCGCTGTTGCAGCTTCCGGCTTCCTGGCACTGATCCGGGGCTTCGCAGGCCACGGGGTCAGAACCGGTGCAGGCGCCACCAAAGCAGGTGTCGGTTTGGGTGCAGGCGTCGCCATCGTCGCAGGCAGAGCCGTTGACCATGTTGCGCCAGTCGCTCTGGCTGAACACGGTGTCGCAGTACAGGCAGGCGTTTTCCGGGTTGGTGACACCGTCGGCAATACATGCGCCGCCGATATAACACTGACCCTGAACCGGTACATGACCGCAGATACCGGCGTCGCAGATGTCTTCGGTGCAGCTTACGCCATCGTCTTCGCAGGCGCCGCCATTGTTAATGGGCTGGCAACCGTCACAGCAGGCGTCGGTGGTGCTGCAGGTGCAGCCAAGACCCATGCACACGCCGTTTTGACAGTTGTCGCCACCGGTGGTGGCATTGCCGTCGTCGCAGACCGTGCCGTTGGGGGCGTTGGGATCGCTGCATTCGCCGGTGGCGGAATCGCAGACACCCGCCACATGGCACTGGTCGCTGGCTTCGCAGGTCACGGCCTCACCGGCGGTGCAGGCACCGTTCTGGCAGGTATCATTAGTGGTGCACAGATCGCCGTCATCGCAGGTGGTGCCGTCATCCAGCACCGGGTTGGCGCACAGGCCCGTGGCGGAATCGCAGACATCGTCGGTGCAGGAATTCTGATCGTCACAGGTTTTGGCTTCGCCGGGCACACAGGCACCGGCGGTGCAGGTGTCATTTTCCGTGCACATGTCGCCGTCGTCGCAGGCGGAACCGTCCACCACTGCGGTGAAGTCACACTGCTCGGTGTCAGCGTTCCAGGTGTCGGTGGTGCAGTCGTTGTCATCGTCGCAGACCGGAATTTCCGCTTCCACGTCACCGTCGGTCTCAACCTGGTCCACGTCGTCAACGTCATCGCCATCGACCTCAACCTCTTCGGTCTGGTCTACGTCGTCAACATCGTCGCCATCGACTTCGGTTTCTTCGGTCTGGTCAATGTCATCAACATCGTCGCCATCGACTTCGCTGTCTTCGGTCTTGTCAACATCATCAACGTCATCGCCGTCGGTTTCCACCGGCTCGACATCACCGTCGGTGTCCACGGCGTCATCGGTATCAACCACATCGCCGTCGGGGTTGACGTTGTCGTCTCCGCCGCTGGTACAACCCGCCAGCATAATTGCGGCAACAAACAGAACCATCCATACAGAAGCAATACGTTTCATGATGATCCTCCCTTAGTTGCCCACCGCCACGGCGATACGCTGCAGCAGTTCGTTATAGGAAATGGGAGTCTGGGAGTTGTCGCCCACCAGACGCACCGCCGGGGCTTCCGCCTTGTTCAGGCTGCCCATGCGCACCATTTTGACACCGGTGTCGGCGTCGATATAGGGCACGCATTTGCCCTGGAACAGACCCAGGGTCACCACCGCGCCGTCGGGGCGGTCTTCGGCAAAGATAATCAGCTCTTCACCGGCGGCATAGCGGGGAGAACCGGGGATCGTGGCCCCGATACCGTCCAGCTCCCCACCAAGCTGCCGCACTATTACGGTTTCAACCGGCTGACCCTTCAGGGTGCCGGTAACCTTGACATAGGCGTCGGTGTAGATTTTGGTTTTGGCATCGTTCCAGTGCACGTCGGTATGGGTGACGGTGCCCTCAACGATACGGTCGGCTGTTTGCGCCAGTTGCTCCCAGCCAAACTGGAGCACTGTGGCGCTGTTGGCGATACCGGCCACAAGGGCCACCAGCGCCAGGGTCATAACTACAGTTCTCATGCGTTTCATAATACTCTGTCCTCCTGCAAAAAATCTCAGGTGCGGCAACCTCACTTTTGCCACACCAAAACACAATGCGTATTTGCTATTTTACTCACATATCGATACCAGCACGCTAGCCCAGACGATTTACAGTGTCAACCGCGTTTCCGGGCCTGAGGGGGTATCCGGTATACAGACCTCTGGCAGGCAAAAATATTCACTGTTTTCCTGCCAAATGCTGCTGTGGGCTCACATGTCAAAGAGCACGTTGTTGCAACCCAGTGGCCGCAGTTTGAATGCTAACAGATGTTTGGTGTTTATGTAAGCGGATTTAAAATTTTCTGTGTACAGGTTTTGTGACGGGCCACGGGCCGCAAGGCTGCGAAAACGCCTGTTTTTGGCCATTTTTGCAGGCGAAAAAAAACAGTGATTACACTGGATGTACGCAATAACACCCCGGGTTCGGGCTGCTGTGTATTTTTAAAGGGGAAAAAGGGGGCGATTTTTTTGGGATTTATGCCCTGAGGCTGACCCGTGTTACCCATGTACCCGGTTTAAGGCGTTACCTATGTTGCCGGTTTACACCGCAAACACACGGGTTTTCATTACGCCCTCACCCCGGCCTCATAGTCATATTGACCAGTAGGGGCAGGCAGGGGTAACAGGTGAATACAGGGTTCGCCTCTGCCCCGCAACTGCCATATCCGTCAAAAAAATGTGGCTCCGGTATTTGCCCGGTTCACGGCTTTGGTCTATGCTGTGGCCCATGAACAAGACCCTTTCTCCCGATGTTGTGGCCCGTTGGAAACGGCGGGCAGCGTTGCCCGGCGTCTTTGTGGCGGCGTTGCTGCTCAGCGCCCTCATAACCCTGGTGTGGCGCTGGCGCTTAATGCCCTTTGCCGGTATGGCAGAGGTTGATGTCAGTCTGCGGATATTTTCCGCCCTGGGCTGGATAGACCGTCCTTACTGGCCTGGCGACGATTTCTGGCTGCCCTTGCATCGTATGCTGCTGGGCCCCTGGCTGGCCTGTGGTCCCGAAACCTCCGGACGCATTGGCGTGGCGCTGTGGTTTGCAGTGTTCTGGAACATTCTGCTGTTGGGTGCGCTTGGCTGGCTGGCCCGGCGCATGGACCGCGAGCTGTGGTGGATTCCCCTGCTGGCGGCGCTGATTTCTCCCCTGCTGCTGTATCAGGGCTTTGTGCCCCTGGCGGATCTTCCGGCGGCAACCTGCCTTTTGGCGGCTTTGGCCGCGGCGTTGGGCGCTCACAAGCGGCGCTGGGAAATTATTCTGGCGGTGGTCTTTGCCCTGATGGCGTCCATGTTGCGCTATGAGGCATGGCCAGCTCTTGCTGTGGTTATTCTGTTGCTGCCCGAGGGGCGCGGTCGCGTTGTGGCGGCGCTGCTTTTGGGGTTGTTCCCCCTTATGTGGATGACCGGGCATTACGCCCTGTTCGGCGACCCTTTGCACGGTATTCACAAGGCTGCCCAGTGGCAGGCTTCCCAGGGATGGACCGCTGCCGCAGGCATGGGCGAGGCGCTTTCCCGCATGGGTTTTGTGTCTTCGGTGCTGCTTGGCGGCTGTGCCATACCCGTGGCCCTGCTGGGATTATGGGGCATGATTCGCCGCATCGGGGATGTCCGGTTGCGGTGGATCGCATTGCTTGCAGTGTTTTTGGTGCTGATTGATTTCTGGGCCGTGCTTACGGGCCATGCCCTGCTGCGCAGCCGCTACCTGATTGTACCCGCCATATTACTGACCCTGTTTGCCGGTGAAGGACTCCGGGGTCTGGTGGCCCTGGTAAAGGATTCTCCCCGGCGGCGCTGGGTGGCTCTGGCGATGGTGGCCCTGCTCTTTGTCATTGGTCCCCGGCTCTACGGCCTGGTGGTGGCGGAAGGATTGATCCCCCTGACCTCCAAAGAACTCCGGCTCACAAGCCCGGCGTTGGCCCAAAGTCTTCCGGCGGAAAGCGACGTGATTATGGCGGGTATCGAACCCATGACCGCTTATACCCATGCCCTGTACCTTAATGGTCCCCTGCCGGGGCGGGTGCGTATTTTTGCTCCCGGCGAACTGAATCCCTGTATTGCGGCAAAGCTGGCGCAGCTGCATCCCAAAGCCGCTTTGGTATTGCCCGGCGGTCCGGCGGGCAGCGATGCCTATGAGGCCTGGAAAAGCGGCGTGTCCATGACCATTGGCCGGGGCGTGGCGGTGCCCAAGGGTCCGGCGATACTCTTTTACCACAGCGCCGGGGTAAACCCGGAACTCACCGGCTGTCAGTAGCCCCCACAGTTTTGTCTGTGTACCCGCCTCTTAGCGGCCCATGCGTGGATCGCGGCGGGGCCGCACCACCGCCTGATTCAGGCGCACCAGATAAAAGGTTTCATAGGTGTTGAGCACGATTTTTTCCAGCAGCATCTCCGGATTACCGCTGATGCTCAGGTCTTCGTTTACCTGCACATCCGCGCTCTCAAAGCCGTCGCGCTTTATCAGATAAATGGTGCCCGGCACCGGATTGGCCAACGCAAGGGCAAACTCCCCGGCGGGGTTGATGACCTTGGTGTCATAGCCGCCGCCCTGTTTGGGCACTTTGGCTTCGATAATTGCCTTTACCGGTTCCAGTTCGTCCTTGGCGTTCACCGCCGTCACCAAAAGATAATTGGCCCGCTGGATTTGCAGCACCCCGGAGGTAAGGCGGTCATACTGCCCGCCGGGAGCCTGTTCGTGTTTGGGATAGCCGATATCCACCGGCCAGGTGACGGTCAACGGATAGGTTAAAGACGGGATGGGAGCTTCGAAAATATGCTCTGAAATGGTCCGGGAGGCCACGCCGACAAAGGGTGCCGAGGCGAACTGTGCGCTGAACTCGTCAAAGGGATGAGCCAACGGCAGGTTTTTCTTCAGCCGACCGTCGCGGTCGCAGGCTTCCACAAACAGCCGGTCCCGGGTGAGGCAGAAATTAGTGGACATGCCGGGCATATCCAGCAGTTTTTCCTCGCCGTATTTGTCCGTCACCTTCCAGGAAACATGGACATCAAGGTGCATGGCCCGGGGATTGTTGTACTGGTTGCCGGTTTTGGGATCTTCCAGGGTGCAGGCCGGGTCCGGGGCCTGTCCCGGCTCTGCGGCGGGAATATCAAAGCGGGTCATAACGCACCAGGCGTGGTCCGGCTCCACCGGTTCGGCCCCTTCTGTCTGTACCGTCTGCTGAGGTCCGGCGCAGCCCGCCAGAAGCATCATTGCAAAACCCGTAACCACCGCAACAAGACCGTATGTCTTCATGATGTATCCTCCCGTCAACAGGCCGTGTATCAGAATTTACAGTACCGGCTCACTTCTTCTTTTTTCCAGCATCGCACCCGTATTTTATCCAAAAGCGCTCCCTCGTTTAAGGGCACCGCCCGGTAGCGCTGGTGAAAACTCACCACGCTGAGCACCAGCTCGTCAAAATAGCCGGGGCTTATTTCCACGTTGTGCTCCAGCACCATGCGCTCAATGGCGCTGTACACCCGGGCCTCCACCTTTTTCAGTCGGGGAGGCGGCTCGGTTTTCACAAAGGAGTAGTACACATGCTCCAGATAGTAGAGACTTGCCACCAGAATACGGGTCAGGCGTTTGGCGTTTTTGGGGTTGCGCTTCATGCAGCGGTCGGTGAAATGGGTGATGTCCAGCACCGGTTTGCCGCTTTTACTCCGTTTGGACGAGGGATCAATGGCCCGAGCCACGGTTTTGAAGGTCTTGAGGCTGTAATACTTCTTTTTGGTGTATTCCAGATAGGCCAGGTTGAACAGAAACTGGCTCACCTCTTCCACTTCGCATTTGCGGCCAAAGCTTTTGAGCACATCGGGGCGTTTGTTGATCTGAAAATTCAGCACGCCACCGATGTCCTCTTCTTCCAGACGACGTTTTTCCACGGCATAGGCGGGATCGTCGCTGGGGGTGTCTTTCAGGGCTTCCAGTTTTTTGTTGATAAGATGGTTATCCGCCACCACCTTGAGCTTGGCCATAAAGATGCTGCCTATCTCGGCATAGGGATCAATTTCATCCTTGATTGCCTGGGCGTCCAGCTTGCCGGATTTAATGGCTTTTTTCTTTTGCCAGTACTGGGAGCCGCTGACTTCCACGGGCAGGGGTTTCTTTTTGGGTGTGCCTTCAGCTACTTCGGTGTCGTCGGGCTCTGTGGGTTGCTCCGCAATCGGTTCCACCGGGGCTGCGGGAGCTTCCGGTTTTTCCGGCTCTGCGGGGGCTGCCTTTTTGCCCGGGCGCTTTTTCCATTTGCTTTTCAGCACCTTGTCCCGGTGGGCGATTTCAGAGCGCACCGGAGGCAGGGGCACCAACGCCGGAGCAATATCCTCGGGTTCCGGCGGGGCCTGGGGCGCTTCCGGGATAAGTTCCTTCATGTCCTTGGCCACGGTGGGCGGCTGGGCGGTTTCGGGTTTGGGCCGGGTAAAGATAATCGCGGTCAGGCCTATGATAAAGGCCATGGCCACCACCCCAATAATCATGGGAACCCGGTGATTGGGCGGCGGGGGATCTCCGTCTTCGCCTTCCCCGGTGTAGGGGCTCAACGAGATTTTGGTGTAATCCATTTCCCCGTCAGGAGCCATGGTTTCCACGGTGCCTTCCCGCAGGCTAAAAAAGCTGCGGGTGGACATCACCACCACCCGGTGGCGTTCTTTGCTGTCTTTGCGGGTGACCCACAGCGATGCGCTGCGGAACTGGGAGGTAAAGGCTTCCTGCAGGCCGGTGAACACGCTGCTGCGCATCACCACAAAGTAACTTCTGAGGTACTTACGCCATTCGTGGCCGTATTTGAAGGGATCGGGACGTTGTTGGGGCAGGGAGCCGCTGCGGTGGCTTTCGTACAGATTACCGCTGCCGGCGTCCACCATCAGACAGAAGGGCAGCTGTATCAGCTTTGTTTCGTCGCCCTGCACATCGGCGCGGCTCCGCATGGTTTCCCGCAGCCACATAAGATAGCCCGTAAGGTTTACCGGGGCCATGGCGCCGTGAAACACCAGAATAACCCGGTCGCTGTCCTCATCGTAGACAAAGGCCTGATAGTTAGCCAGTACCGACGGAGAGCAGATGCTCTGCCGCCACTGACTGAAAGGCACCGAAAGACCTGTATCGCCCTGCTGGCGAACTTCAAGTAATATTTCCGTCATGCTTCCATCCACTCTCGCCGTCCGTACCGGTTTGCAGCGCTATGTTCCTATTACACAAGACACGTTACCGCATAAAATAAAATTGTCAATCTCGGAGATATTTCCCGGCTGAGGGGAGTGCTGAATGCCGGTTTTAACGCGGCGCGTTATCGCCATTTTAAATGCAGGAAATAATCACCAGAACATCGGAAATGGAAAATTTTTCTCGGGACGCACTTTTAAAAACACGGGCCGCGAAGGGCCAAAATTTGCTGTTTCACGGGCCCGCCTCGGGAAATGACGCAGCCAAAAATGGCCTATTATCTATATAAAAACGATATATAGCAAAAAATCCGCACTTGTGCCCCGTGAAATCGAAATCGC
>Ga0070729_10002470_pt1 | contig 23779 bp, 20 predicted proteins | sample tdDd472_FD_66725 | JGI IMG/M metagenome (GOLD analysis project Ga0070729, IMG submission 66725) | Marine sediment microbial communities from the Atlantic coast under amendment with organic carbon and nitrate - tdDd47.2 | ecosystem: Environmental > Aquatic > Marine > Coastal > Sediment | place... | reverse complement strand
ATTGCATTGCCGGTAACCGCACGCTCCAGACCGCCCTCAACGGCAATCTGCGCGACAAAACTCCAGATCGCACCGAGCCCCGAGCACCAGACAAACATAGCAAGCAGCGCAGTTAAAGCCGGCAAAACGCTGCCAGCGGCCTTACCGCCAACTGCATCAGCTGCGCCCGCCTGACTGGCAGCGCCGGAGGGCATCCAGACAATCGCTACCGCGAAAACTGCCGCCAATGCAGCGAGCGGGTACATGATGCCGCCAAACTGCATTGTCGGGATAAAGAAGTTCGGCAAAACATAGTTCGCCACAACGCCGAAGCCAACCTGCGACGCGATAACAAAACCGAAGTTACGCTGCTGGTCTTTAGTTGCGCTAACAACGGCGATGCCAAGAACAAACGCGGTACCTTCGCCGAAGAAACCGACAAGAAACCGCACTACTGCAAGCACTTCAAACGAGGTTTGGAAACCGGAGAAAATATTACCGACGATAACGGTTGCGGCGGCCAGCGCAGCTGCGGCCTGCCAACTAACCCGGTTCATCCAGAACGCGGCGCATATTGATGCCAGCGCAATACCTAAAAACTCGATAGCAAGAATCAGTCCGGCCTGCCCTTCATCAAACCCCAGGTCGGCAACCAGAGACGTGATCAGGATAGGCCCGATCATCATCGCGAAGACGCCCATCACGCTGAATAAAATCGCTGCGACCAACGCTTGCTTACTGTCTATCTGTGTCGCCATGTAACTCCCCTTATCTTCGTAATACTCAATGGCAGTAGCCGTTGCGGCATAAGTCTAGCCCACCGGCAGCCCAATTGCCCGAGGCATCTGCTTATCGTGCGGTTGCGTCCATCTAATGACCCGTTGTCACAGGGCAGAGGTCGATAAACTCGAAGCCACCCCGTTGTACCCTGTCGCCGGCGACTACCGGCACAGCTTCCGTAAAGCCCGGGGCATCCCAGACAAAACTGTGGAACTCCCCATTCTCGCCGCACGGGTCTACGCCTGCGGGCAAATCATCGAGAAAACTACGGTTGTAGTCACGGCCCACAAAGTCTGCCGGCAATACCTTCGGGTCAACACAGGTGACTATTGCCTTAATGCCGGTAGCTACAATCTCTGCCGCCAGCTCATGCGTATCGAGACCCCACAACGGAAACACCGGCTCCAGGCGCAACGGTTGCAGCTGCTTCTCGCGAAACTCCCGCACATCCTCCAAATACAGGTCACCGAAAGCAACGTGAGTTACATGCCAATCGTACTTTGCCTGCACCAGTGCCGTACCCATTGCACGGATATACGACTCATTGGTTCCCGGTGCCTCGAGCTCGACCTCGAGCAAAGGCAACCCGATTGAAGCAGCCTGCCGCTGCACCAGTTCACGGCGTACCGCATGCATGGCAACCCGGCCAGCGTCGCGATTAAAACTCGTGATCAAGCCCGCCAATTCGAGCTCAGGTTCAGACTGCAGCCAGGCAAGCGCCCGGGCGGAGTCCTTGCCGCTACTCCAGCTCAATAACACCCGTTTCATCTGTTGCATATGCCTCTGTGGTAATACGATGCGAATAGAGTTTAGATTCGCCGCCGGTTTCTATTATCATGCCAGCATGATCGAATACGAGCTTATTCCCGACCCCGGCATTCTGGTTATCCGACCGAAAGGGGCTCTGCAAAGTAGTGACTTTGAAACCCTTACTGCGGCTACCGATGAGTTCATCGCTACCGAAGGGTCCCTGGCAGGCGTTTGCATTCAGGTTGAAAGCTTTCCCGGTTGGCAGAACTTTGCCGGTTTCGTCTCGCATCTGAACTTCATCAAAGACCAGCAAACCCGGGTCTCGAAAGTTGCGATGGTAAGCGATTCAACGCTTATGGAAGTCATGCCAAAGTTAGTCGACCATTTCGTCAATGCCGAAGTCCGGCATTTTTATAATGACGAACTCGTGCTCGCCCTCGACTGGATTCGCGACCACCAATGAAGCTGTCATCTGTCGAGAGTAACCGTCAGCATCTGGACGGTGGCTCGATGTTCGGCAATGCCCCCCGCGAACTCTGGCAACGCTGGCTACCGGCGGATGAAAGACATCGGGTTGAGTTAGCCTGTCGCTGTCTTCTGGTTGAAGAGCTGAACGGTAAGACGGTTTTGTTTGAAGCCGGCATCGGTGCGTTTCTCGAACCGAAGCTGGCTGACCGGTTCGGAATCTTCGACCAACACCATCGCTTATTGCAGTCGCTCGACGAGCTTGGCTTCAGTCATGAAGACATCGATGCCGTCGTCATCAGCCATTTGCACTTTGACCATGTCGGCGGGCTATTCAGCGCGTGGGATGCCGGCCAACCGATGCGGCTGCTGTTTCCTAACGCGCGAATATTTGTCGGCCACGACGCCTGGGAAACCGCTAACACCCCGCACCTGCGCGACAAACCGTCCTTTATTCCCGAGCAAATACAGTTGCTTACTGACAGCGGCCGGTTGGAGATCGTGAGCAGCAAACACCACCCGTTCTTTGGTGAACAGGTGCGATTTGAATTCAGTGACGGCCACACCAAGGGGTTGATGCTGTCAGAGATTGGCGGTGATGGCGGCGTCGTTTATGCAGCCGACCTGATACCGGGCACACCCTGGGTGCACTTGCCGCTGACGATGGGTTACGACCGTTTTCCCGAACTGGTTATCGACGAGAAGCTGAAATTTCTCGAAGACAAACTGCAACGGAACGTAAGACTGTTCTACACACATGACCCGGACTACGCACTGAGCTCCATCAGCAAAGACGACAACGGGCACTATCATGCGGTCGAAAAAAAACCGGCTGTTACCGCTCTTGAAATCTAAAGCTGATAACAACCGGCCTGTTTGCCCGGACTTTTAGTATTGCTCAAGACTCTTCGATAGAGACCTTGTGCATCACATCGCCAACTTCAATCATGTCGATAACATTCTGACCGGCAGTCACTTCACCAAACACTGTATGTACACCATCGAGGTGCGACTGCGGCGAGTGAGTAATAAAGAACTGGCTGCCGTTGGTATTGGCACCGGCGTGCGCCATAGAGATTGACCCCGTGCCGTGCTTCAACGGATTACCGTCTACTTCACAATCAAAACGGTACCCCGGGCCACCGGCGCCGCTGCCGGTAGGATCGCCGCCTTGAACAACGAAATCGGGGATCACGCGGTGAAAAGCGACACCATCGTAGTAACCCTCTCGTGCTAAAAACACGAAGTTATTAACGGTATTCGGCGCACAATCCGGACGCAAAGCAATCTCGATATCGCCTTTGTCGGTAGAAATCATTGCTGAATAGGATTTCGCCACATCAATAGCCATTTCCGGCGGCAGGTCCCACTGTTTCATGTTCATTCCTTGGTAGTTAATGAAGGTTAAGCGGCATTCTAACACTGCCGGGAACTGTTGCTGCCTCAAGGCATACGCGAAAAGTTGTTATCCGGCGCGGCAACCCCGACACTGTTTGTCATGCATACAGACCTGCACTGCCACAGCACAGCATCGGACGGTTCCCTGCCACCACAGGAACTGGTGGACCGCGCAGCAGCGGCGGGTATCGACATGTTGGCGATTACCGACCACGACACCACTGCCGGCTACGACCAGATCAGCGCGGTGCCTGACGGCCTGAAACTGATTGCGGGGATTGAACTATCGTCAGTGTGGCAGGGCATCGGCATCCATATTGTCGGTCTCAACATCGACCCGGCTCATCCTGCGATGCAGGAGGCGACGGCGTTACAAGACGCCGCACGCCGTGAGCGCGCCACGCTGATTATCGACAGACTTCGTCGCAAGCACCGACTCGCGCTGGACGAAGCCGAACTGGCTGAGGAAATCGGCGACTCGGTTCCCGGGCGACTGCACATTGCACAGCATATGGTTGCCAAAGGGCATGTAAAGAATATCCGGGACGCCTTCAAGAAGTATCTGGGTAACGGCAAAACCGGCGACGTAAAAAGCGGCTGGGCCGATCCCGCAACTGTTACTGAATGGATTACCCGCAGCGGCGGTATTGCGGTACTGGCGCACCCGACTAAATATCCGATGACCTTCACCAAGTTAAGCCGTTGCATTGATGACTTTGCTGAGAACGGTGGCGGTGCCATCGAAGTAGTCTCCGGCAAGCAGGATGGCGACAGCAGCATCCGGCTGACCCGCCTGTGCAATGAACGCGGTTTGGCGGCCTCACGCGGCTCGGACTTCCATCATCCGGGGCAAGGTTGGGCAGAACTTGGCGAGGCTAGCCCCCTGCCCGCTCAGGCCAGACCCGTCTGGGAACAGTTCTGAGTACATCCTGCCGGAGCCCTGAAACAAACTGTTACAAAGTATAAACATTATTAAAAACAGTAATTTAGAGTGCTTTTAGCCATTCGCGCCGGCACCAGCGCCGCAGTGCCGAATCTGCATGCCTCGCACCCCCGAAATCTCCCCTGACCGCGTTTTAAGGGAGCATAATAATGAAGGTACACCGGGAGATTACTTCGGAGTCGTCGCAATCGATGAATAATCCAGTTAAGTTCGCACAGCTTAGCAAAACCGCAGCCAATTCCGCTGATCCGGTTTTCGTCGACTCACGCATGAACCTCTACAAGTCGGCAGAAGGTTTTCAGGCGATCATGAACTGGTACAACGACGTTGTGGCAGAGATCGACATCGAAGTTGAGTCGAAGTACATAGAAACCAGTTTCGGCCGCACCCACATGCTGGCCTGCGGCCCTGAAGATGCACCACCGATGTTCCTGCTCCCCGGCATTGCAGGTTGCGCCCCTTTGTGGCGCCGGCAGTTTCCGGACTTCGCCAAATCTCATCGCGTTTATGCTCTGGATATTATTGGTCAGCCGGGTAAAAGCGATACGAATGTCGTGTCGTTTTTGAATACCGATTTTGTCGACTGGCTTATCGAGGTCCAGGACCAGCTTGGCATCCGGAAAGCCGATTACGTGGGTAACAGTGTCGGCGGCTCTTTGTGTATGCAGATGGCAATCCACGCTCCCGAGCGGGTCAGCAGCATCGTCCTGCTGGCACCGACCGGCATCGCGCGCGCCAAGCTGCCGATAAAGATCTGGGTGACTAAAGTCATGCAGAAGAACAAGGATGCCAACGCGCTCGAGAAGGACCTGACTGCGAAAACAGTTAATAAATCAACCAATGGCAACGCTACGGAAGCCGGTGGTGGTGGCGGTAAGTTCGGTACCTTTGACCGGCAACTGGCCCGCGCCATGGCGCTGGCTACGCGACACTATCGCGTCGATAAATCAGTCGGTGTTTACGATGATGAGACCGGCAAGGTCCATTGGCCCACCGGTCTGCGGGTTATGAAGAAATTTTTCATGGCTGAGCCCCGCAGTGAACTCCGGAAAATCAAAGTACCGACGCTGCTGATCTTCGGCGAGCATGAACTGCTCTATAAGCCTTATGCGATCGGACGCAAAGCCAGTCGTTTGCTGGATGACGTGCAAGTTGAAATCGTTAAGGAAGCCGGTCACGGCGCAATCTTTGACCAACCGGTGTTTGTTAACCAGATGATTTCAGATTTTGTTTTGTCGAAGCATGACAACGCAGAGTCCGAATCCGACCATTCCGCTTAACTCCTCTAATCGCCCCCATATCCCGGGAAGAGTTACGGGCGAAAAATTACAGGAACAATAATGACAGCTAAAAACTTGTTTAAAACTGCACTCCTGGCCGCTATCGCCGGCCTCATGCCAGGCGTACTTCTGGCCCACGACGGCGCCAGCCTGCCCTACGGGTCTTTCCTCGGGGGTCTGACGCACCCGGTGCTCGGCATCGACCATTTTCTCGCCATGGTCTCGGTAGGTATTGTGAGCGCGCAGATCGGCGGCAGAGCAATCTGGACTGTGCCGGCGACCTTTGTCTGCATCATGGCTTTGGGCGGTCTGCTGGGCTATCTGGATATCGGCTTGTCTGCGATCGAGGTCGGCATCGCCGCGTCGGTGCTGGTGCTTGGCGGGGCTATTGCACTCGACCGAACGGTGCCTATAGTTTTTGCCATGTGCGCTGTGGCCGTCTTCGCAATCTTTCACGGCTACGCGCATGGCGCTGAAATGCCCTCCGTCGCCAACCCCTATACCTATGTCGCCGGCTTCATGACCGGTACAGTTCTGCTGCATCTGACGGGCGTCGTTATCGGCGATATTTCCCAGAAGTACGAGCGCGGCAAACTGATGCTGCGACTCGCAGGCGGTGGTATTGCAGGTACCGGTATCTGGTTTCTTGTCGGAGCTTCTTAAGCGCGTTCCCCCTACTCCCTCTCCTGCTTAGAACTTCCGGCTTTCCGGGTACCCAAAAAAAGCCCCGCTCCTTTTTCAAGGGCGGGGCTTTTCCTGGCCTGAAAACCGGCCTAAAAGTTATTACTGACAGTTGTTACTGAACCGGCACATCAATTTCATCATCGTCATCAAGCAGAGAGTCCAGACTGATACCGCGAGCCCGCACCTCGGCAATAACTTCGTCGGTAAGGTCCATATCGGCATCATGCCAAAACAAAGCCGGGCTCTCGGTAAGAATCGCAGAAGCTCCTTTACGCTCTGCAATTTCCGCAGCGATGGGGCGAACCTGATCAATAAACTGCTGAATAAGGTTGTTGCGCAGCTGGGTTGCCTGCTGCCGGGCAAAGTTCTGTGAATCAGTAAACTGCTGCTGTGCCGCTGCCGAAATCTCTGCAAGCTGTTCTTCCGTCGCACCGGGGCCCAACTCGGCGCGCTTCTCCTCAATTTCCTTATCGAGTTGTGCGACCAGTGCTTCCAGCTGTGCAGCAAGCTCATCGGAGCCGGCCTGCGCGCGACGTGCAATTTCCTCGTCCTGACCCGTGGCTGATGCAATCGCATCCAGATCCAGTACCGCAATACCCGAGCCACTCTCGTGGCCGCAAGCTGAGATCATAACGACAGCAGCGAGCGCTGCGAGTAAACGAATTTTCATAGTCAATATTCCTGAAGATTAACGATGCGAGCGATGCCGGCAACGGGCAGTGTGTAATATTCCGCACCCGCTATACCGTAAAGCAGTATGCGGCATGCATTTATCCGAGGCGGTGTTATATCACACAATCGTCGCTGCATTGAGCCGTCGCCCTAGATGCCACGTGACATGTCACATTTAAATATTAGGCAACCAGCGGGTCTACCGGCAGCTGCTGGTGCGGCAGCCCTGCCGCCAAGCCGCCAAGACTTTCATAGAGCGGGCAGGCCCGCTCACTGTTTACGGCAAGATCGCCGAACTCGCTGCGTTGTACCGAAACCGACATGACTGTGTACGCCACTCTGGCATTGGTTCCGGGGTTTTCAACAACCATCCGGCCATTGCAGACTATGCGATCAAGCGCTTTCATCGTATCGGTGGCAAACAAGTCGCGGATTGTGCGAATCACCAATTGGTAGGCAACCGAATCGCACAAATCATTAGCCTCTTGCTGACTGAGACAGGTTGCAACTGCCGCAGCGGCAGCCGGATCCCAACGCCATTCCACAGGCAGTTTCAGTTGTTCAGCATCGGGCAGGTCGAGATCGATTCGCAGCGTCTTCTTGGCTATATCGTAGTTCAATATCCAGTTGCGACTAATGATATCGGGGCAGTAGGCGTTCAACAGCACAGCATCGCAGTGCTCTTCAATCGCGGCCGGGTCACCGTTACTGTAATCTTCCTGCACCTGTTCTACTGCACGGGCGTTTGCTTCAACAGCCGCTTCGAAGCGGGCATAGCTGGCATCATAAATCGCCTGCGCCTGTTTTAACGTAGCGAGACGCTCTGCGTTGGTAATGCCCACAGCAGAACGTTTTTCACTATAGCGCGCCATTTCCTGCTCAACGGCTTCTTGAACTTCACTGCGCTTGAACATTTTTGCCAATGGGCTGAACTGACTGACGGTGCTGTCGATATCCGGTTGTCCAACCGGATCGAGACGCTCCACTTCTATCGGACGGCCGGCAGAATCAACAGCAATATAGGATGGCGCCATCGGAATACCGTAAAGTTCGGTAGGGCTGATATTGAATTCCTGCCGACGCTGCAGGTGATTCCAGCTCACCGTAATATCGGCAATATTCCCAAGCAGGTCATGCAATTCGCCGAGCGCCAATGCTGACTCGGCATTCAACTGCTCGACGGCCGAGGCCACACGTTGATCTTCGGCAAAGGCCTTGTGCGTAGCAAACTTCTGGGCCCAGAACTCAAGTACTGCCTCGACTTTACCGGACAGCAATACGACCTCACGAGAGCGAATCGAGTGCCAGAAACCCAGTTCCGGAAACGCCATATCAATACAGTAGCGAATGACGCCGTTCTGCTTGTCGACATAGACTTCAGAAAGCTCTACCAGTGCCTTTATGGCAGACGGGCAATTAAACCGTTGCCCGCTGTCGGGTTTCTCGATCATTCCGTCCCCCTCAATCCGGCTTTAAACACAGTTGGCACCATCACGGGCTCCCGTTTCAGGTCGCCGGCTGATCCGCAAGCTGATCAGAATCACGACGACCTTTGCGCAACGACTTCAAGTCGCTCCCCACACCCAATAGAGCGGGCACAAAAAACAATACCAGTATCGGGGATAACAGCAAACCGAATACCAGTGTTACTGCCAATGGTTGAATAAGTTGCGCCTGCTGACTTTGCTCAAACAGTATCGGCAGCAGGCCGACAACTGTGGTGGTAGTCGTCATGATTACTGGGCGCAGACGTTCCCGGGTTGCGTTTGCGACAGCTTCCCCAATGTTGCGCCCTTCGCCGGACTCGCGACGCACAGTGGTCACCAGTACGATCGCGTCATTCACCATAACGCCTGCCAGACCCATCAATGCCTGCAAACTGAAGATATTGAGTGCAAACCCCATAACGTAGTGACCGAAAATTGCACCAACCAAACCGAACGGCACAATCGCCATAATGACCAGCGGTGTACCGTACGATGAAAACACCCAGGCCAGAACGATATAGATGACCAGCAATGCCAACACCAATGCCAACTGGAAGTCACCGAGTGCTTCAGACTGCTCGGCTGCCTTGCCCTTGAACTCGGTATCGACACCGAATTCCTCACGCACGCGCTCCAGAATCAACTCATCGACAACGGCATAGACCTTATTCGTCGTCGTAACCGTCTGGTCTACCGATGCTTTTACAGCCACCTGACGCAAACCGTCTTCGCGACGAATCTGCGAGAAGCCAACCTGTGACTTCAAGCTGACCACTTCGGTCAGCGGCACTTCACGGCCGTTAGACACCTGCAGATACATTCCGCGCAAGCCGTTGGACAGGCGGTCCTCCGGCGCCAGCCGGACACGGACAATAATTTCTTCCTGATCACGGGCAAAGCGTTTAGCGATCGCACCCTGATAGGTATTACGCACCTGACGGGCAACGCTCTCGCTGGTGAAACCCATCGCCCGACCCGCCGGCGTGACTTCCATGATGTACTCTTCCATACCGTAAGGCAGATTGTCGGCAACCCCCGACACGCCCGGCACCCGCGCGAGCTCCCGGCGTATTTCCATCGCCGCTGCTTTCATGACGTCCAACGGTGCCCCTGATAAACGAATATCGACATCGCGCCCGGGCGGCCCCGCAACATTGACTTCAAACACCGTGAATTGCTCGAGACCGGGTACAGCGCGAATGGTGCTTTCCCAGGCCTGCATAAATTCGCCGGTACGCACGGTTCTTTGGTCACTGGGGAGCAGTTCAATCGTATAGCCGCCAACATGATCGCCGACTATCGGTGATTCATCGGAGCGGCCGACGCCCGAGCCCAAAGTGCCGAAGCCAAAGGAAATAACGGGTTCGCCGTTTCCGAGGTTTTGTTCCACTTCGCGCGCAGCGCGCTCGGCTTCGAGCACCATCTCGCGAGTCGTAACACGGCTGCTGCCGGGACTCAGAGCGATGTTTGCCGAAATAAGATCGGTTTCCGGCGACGGGAAGAAATCGAACCCGACCCGCCCGGAGGCCATCATCAAAATGGCGAGCACGAACAATGAGAAGGTTGCGAGTATCGTGCTGTAGCGGCGCTCAAAAGCAAATGCTGACGCCTTGGAAAAGCGCTCGTCGCGGAAGCGGTTGAACGCCAGATGAAAACGGCCGGGCCCTTTAGCCGGGCGTCGCTCTATAGCCTCCAATGACGCGCGCAGATGCATTGGCAGCACCAGAAAACACTCAATCAGGCTCGCGATAATGATCATCACTATCGTCAGCGGCAGCTCGCGCAAAATTGAACCAACAGTCGAGCCGATCGTAAGGATCGGCGAAAACGCGGCGATGGTAGTTAATGACGCTGCCAATACCGGCAAACGCATAACCTGAGCTGCCCCCAAAGAGGCATCCTGAGGCGAGGCTCCGTGACGATGCAAATACTCTGCGTGCTCGCCGACCACAATCGCGTCATCGACGATGATGCCCAACCCCATGATGATCGCGAACATACTGATCATATTGAGACTTAAGCCCAGCACCGCCATACCCGCCAGGGTCGCCATAATCGCTACCGGAATGCCGACCGCAACCCAGAACGCAATCCGGCCATTCATAAACAGATAGAGCACTAACAAGACAAGGCACAGGCCGATCAGGCCATTATTCCGCAGCATGTCGAGGCGCTGCTTCACCTGGTCGGCGGCAATATCAAACATGACTACATTAAGGCTCGCCGGTAACTCCTGCTGCAGGCCTTCAAGATACTTTGTGACCTTGAGTTGCGCCTCAATCGAGTCAATGCCGCGACTGCGGTTTACCGTCATTCCGACCGACGGATTGCCATTAACCAAATGGGAAGAAGCAGCATCCTCAAATGTCTCGAATACCCGGGCGATATCCTTCAGGAGCAACTTCTCGCCAGTCTGTTCCGACAGAATCTCGATGTTGCCTACATCACCTGCGGTGCGTGCCAACCCCTCACTGCGAATCTGCCGGGATACAGCACCGGAAAACACTGTGCCTGCCGGCAAATCAAGGCTCTCGCTATCAATACGACCAGCGACATCATTCAGAGTCAGGTCGAGGCGGCGCAACTCTGCATCGGGAACCTCAACCCATATCTCGGAATCACGAACACCGCTGACGGATACACTCGCCATTCCCTGGTCGAGCAAATCATCGCGCACTTGCTGGGCAAGCATCTTCAGCGCCTGTTCGGGGAACGGACCGCTGAGTTCTATGCGACATACCAGCTCAGCGGGCAATATCTGCGAAATAACAGGGCGTTCGGAATCAGCCGGCAAGGTTGTAATGCGGGCCATCGCCGCCTGCACATCAGTCAGCGCCTTGGACATGCTGGCGCCTTCTTCAAAAAATATCGTTACCCGGGCCCGGCCTTCGTATGCGGTCGCCTCTAACTTGTCGACATCTTCGATAAAGCGCAGCTCTGGCTCGACTGCTTCAAGAATATTGGCCTCAACGTCGCGCGGACTGGCGCCAGGCCAGGCAACTTCGACCGTTATCGCCTCGAGAGTGAAGTCGGGTAACAGCTGACGATTCAGCTGGGAAATTCCCCAAACACCTGCCAGCAGCATTAGAGCCAACAGCAAATTTCCCGCCACCCGATGACGGGCAAACGTCTCCATCATGGAGTTGGAAATCACCGGTTGCGCACCTCAACGAGGGCGCCAACACCGGCTTCCCGAAGTTGGGTAACGACAATCAAGTCATTATCGGCAATGGGTTGACCATCCCGCGCCACGAAATACACCTGGCCGTCGGCAAATCCCTGAACCTCAACATAGCGGCGTTCGAGCCGCCCATCACCTACCAGATAGACCGAGCTGTCGGAGTACAAAGCCGAGTCCGCCACTCTGATCACTTCTTTGTAAACCTTATCCTGCAGCGTTACGGAAACCAGCGCGCCGGGCCGGATGTCGACAGCAGCATCCTGCTGGCCGGCACTACCGTCGAGCGTAGCGTAGACCATCACACCGCCCATGCTGGAACTGATTTCTGCTCCGGCACGACTGATATTGCCGGGGAACGAGAGCACCTCGGAGCCGACCTCCCAGTCGATCTGCACAGGACGGCCGACAATGTCTTCATTGGCGCCAAGCAAACGACCGAATTGTGCATTGGCCAAAGAAAACCGGACCTCCAGACGACCGAGGTCGATCAGGTTTGCCACCATGTCATTCGTCGACAGGCGTTGGCCAAGCTCCGCAGACACATTCGCCACGACACCAGCGAACGGCGCAGTAATGCGGGCGTCATCCAGGTCGCGTTGGGCGCGACGGACAGCAATCTGCTGTTGCTCAACCCGCGCTTCCTGTTGCCGCAAATCCAGCTCTGCATCATCAAGAAACTGATCAGAAACATTCTTCTCGGCATGCAATTCCTGAGCCCGCGAATAATTCCGCTGACTCTTCTTCAACGCGACTTCCGCTTCTTTCAGTATCGAGCGTTGCTCGGCCAGACCGGTTTCATAGTCGAACGGGTCAATCCGAACCAGCAATTCGCCTGCAGCTACGATGCCACCATCGCGATAGTTCGGTGCAACCTCGACAATTCTGCCGGCAACCTGCGATCGCAGTTCACTGCTGCGGCCGGCTACCACCTGACCGAACAGTTTCAACTCGGGCTGCACATCGGCGTACTGCGCCTCGACGGCATCCACAACCCAAACACGCTCCGGACGTTCCTCAGGCACCAACTCTTTCTTGGTCGCAAGCAGATAAAACCCTATCAGCACAACAGCCAATACGATTAGCAGCGGCAAGCCGCCTTTGCGGGCAACCAACGACTTAACCGGCGCGGTAAGCGATTCAAAAATTGTCGCCAAGGCTTTTCCTTTGTTACACAGTCGGATCCCCTGCTAGTTTATTCGTATCGGGAGACCGTGTTCATTGTGGTGCAGTGTATCGGGTCGATGCAGTTGCTGTTACTGCTGCTGCGGAGGCGTTATACCGGCTTGCACAGCACATTGCCAGCAAGGTTCAAAAGCTGCCCGCAGTGCGACACCGGAAGTGACACAGCCTTCCCGGGAAGCCGGGCTCAGCTATATCAGTCGAGCAGGATGGCGGCGTGATGCCTGAGGTGATCCTCGATGAACGTGCTGACGAAAAAGAAGCTGTGGTCGTAACCCTCCTGCATCCGCAGTTCGAGCTTCTGGCCCGCTTCTACGCAAGCTGCGGCAAACCGTTCCGGCCGCAATTGACCCTCCAGGAAGTCGTCCGCTGTGCCCTGGTCAATCAGGATAGGGGGGAATTGCGCCCGCTCACCGGCGGACCCCAGCAGGAGGCAACTGTCGTACTCTGCCCAACTGCTGCTATCAGCCCCCAAATAAGCGGTAAAGGCTTTCTTGCCCCAAGGGCAGTCAACAGGATTCACGATCGGCGCGAATGCCGACAGCGACTTATAAACCTCCGGATTCTTCAGCCCGATCGTCAACGCACCATGCCCGCCCATCGAATGGCCGCTGATGCCTTGCGCCGCCATATCGACCGGAAACTCTGCAGCCACCAGAGCCGGAAGTTCCTCCGTGATATAGCTGTACATCTGATAGTTGCCACTCCATGGCGACTCGGTTGCATTCAGATAAAAACCGGCACCCTGACCGAGGTCGTAGGCTTCGTCGTCGGCAACGCCTTCGCCACGCGGGCTGGTGTCCGGTGCCACAATCACCAAACCCAGTTCAGCCGCGCACCGGTAAGCGCCCGCCTTAACCGTGAAGTTGTCTTCTGTGCAAGTAAGCCCGGACAACCACCAAAGTAGCGGACGGTCGCCCGCTTGCGGTGGCAGAAAAATAGTGAAGCGCATGTCACAACGAGTGATTGCAGACGGGTGGCTGCAATAGAGCACTGTGCCGCCGAAACAGGCCTGCCAGCTAATAACTTCCATAGAGATAAACCCTGCGCAAAAGAAAAACCCGAGTATATGCCCGCAGCGGCTCGCTGCGCAGCTTAGCTTATCGCTTACCGGCCGACTTTAAGTTGTCGAGTGAAATCTCGCCGGCTTCCGTTACCCGGATAGCAGGGCTAAGCGCCCCCATATCCAGCTTGGCCTTCATTTCGTAGCTAACCGTATCCCGCGGCTCATTCGCCATGGTCGTCAAAAACTTAATGCCCTGCATCCAACTCATACCGGCCTTCAGCTTGAAGCGCGCCTCGCCATAGGCAGGCACCACAGGAAGATTAGCGGCCACACCCTTAACTAACTCAAAGTCTTCGATGCTAATACTGTAGGACGCGCCTTTAAGACGCAGGTCCGTGCGGTTCGGGTTCAATACCCGTAAGTCGATTTCAAATTGTGGTGCGATGCCGTCTGCCGGCAGTGCCCGGACGGCCAACAGCTCAACCGACGGTGTTTCAAAATCGGACTGCAAGGTTGTGCAGCCTGATAGCATCCCGGCCAGCAGCAACCCTGCGGGTAACAGTCTGCCCATTCGGGCGCCGAAGTTTGTATAAGCATCCATTGATCAAGAGTGTACCCGATATAGGCTGAATAGCAGTCTCCCGCCAGTCACGTCTGCACGAAGCCCTTGAATTCATTGTCATAGCAGACTTTGTAGCAGACTGCGCAGGCATACCTTAGAACCTGCGAAAACCTCTACAAACCACCCTGCGGTAGCGGACAGGGGCTGGCAGACTCACCGCAGGCTGCTCCTTACCCTTTGTTTTTAATAGCTATTTTTTCAGTGCCCGGCGAGTTACAACTTGTTACCCGTTTGTTACCCCAGAATTGCATCCGCAGCCCCGTGAAAGCGAATACTCCTTTAACACCGCGTATCTAACGGATCAATTAAAGGAACATAGCAATGGACGTAATGATCTCATCAATCGCTGTAATTGCAGCCACCGGCTGTTTTCTCGCGATCATGGCTAGCGATATCCGCGACCGGATGAAGGATAAACAACCGGTCAAAACCAGCCCGTCCGAAAACCCTGTTGCGCGCCGGACCAATCAATAACAGCCGGCCTGCAAAAACCACTTGCCCAAACCAAGAGTAACGACAGTAAATGAAAACCTTGTACAACAATCTGGCTGTTTTGATACTGGTAACAGCTGCACTCGTGCCTGTTGCAGATGCCCGTCCGTATGAAGACTTCGGGATGGAGAAAGTTGGCGAGGGTCGTTTCAGCTGGTTTGGTATCTCACTGTACTCGGCCGGACTGTGGACCGGCAAAGTTGCAACTGCTGACGGTCTTGCCGAACCATCGGCGCTGTTAAGCCTCCGTTATGAGAAAAATATCCGTAAGGAATACATCCTTAAGATCACCGGCGAAGAGTGGTCACGCCTCAGTGTAGGCAGTAGCGAGCAGCAGCAGGGCTGGTTGCAGGAATTAAGCGGCATCCTTCCTGACGTGAGTAAAGGTGACAGCCTTTCAAGTCTGGTTACCGCCAGCGGTTCCACCCGTTTCTATCTCGATAGCAAGCCTATCGGGTTAATCGAAGACCCGGAATTCGGTCGTGCTTTCCTCGCCATCTGGCTGCACCCCGAAACCCGCGGATCAAAACTGCGCCGCAAGCTGTTGGGCGAATATCAGGGGTTTGATTCCCTGTTTCAGAACCAGCAGTCATCGTTGCAAAAGGAAGAGTCATGAAATCGGCAGCTAACCTGATCCTCTTTAAGGTTGTCTACGGCCTTAGCCTGGTCGGGGTCGCCGCAGGCTCACCTTGGTGGGGTGCCGCGGGGCTAATCGTTTTCATCGCATGGCATGCCCGCACCTGCTCTCACGCGCGTGCTGACTTTATTCTCGCCGGCACAGCAGTAGTACTCGGCCTGTTGGTGGACACCATAAACATCCACAGTGGAGTGCTTGTTTACAATGCTGCGTGGCCTTCACCCGACCTCGCGCCATTCTGGATCCTGGTTCTTTGGGCCAACTTCGCCTTAATAATGAATGGCGGTCTGCGCTGGTTACAGGGCAGGTACATGCTTGCTGCGGTTATCGGTGCGATTGCGGGACCCCTTGGCTACGTCATAGGGATCAAACTGAATGCTGCAGCTTACGGCAGCACGCTGACAGAACTGATCGTCGTGTCAGGCATATCCTGGGCTGTCGCGCTGCCATTGCTGTTATTCCTTGCGGAACGGCTGCGCACGGGAAACTACGCCTTGCCTGCATTCGAGAGCACCAAGTAGCGCATTAGCGGCACCAAGCTCAGCAACTTTCGATTCACCAACCACATCGCGTATTATCTAATGCAGCCTTTCAATAAAGGGAGCTTAGCGATGTTGCGCCATTTTTGGTTTGACCTCCGGTTGACGATACAGCTGCGCAGCGTGTTTCTGGGCTTTTCCCTTGCAGCCCTTAGCGCCTGCGCAACCGTCGACTTCGACTACCCCAAAACAACATCCACCTACGCCACCGATACGGATGAAACCTATTTCGGTCAGCGGTTCGCCAGCATTCCGCAAGGTGAACCGGGCGAGTCCGGTTTCTACTTGCTAGCGGACAGTATTGAGGCACTCGCAGTAAGACTGCTGATGGCCGAAAACGCAGAAAAAACTATTGACGCGCAGTATTACCTGATCACTGACGACAGCATCGGGCTCATTTTCATCGGAGCACTTCTGAATGCCGCAGACCGCGGGGTGCGGGTGCGCTTGTTACTCGACGATATTCAGACACAGGGTTATGACTCGGGTCTGGCGGCGCTGGACAATCACCCTAATATTGAAGTGCGTATTTTTAACCCGTGGGCCTCGCGGACTGCGCGTTTTATGGACGGTTTCAGCTTCAACCGGGTGAACCGTCGCATGCATAACAAGTCGTTCACGGTCGACAATCAGGCCACGATCATAGGCGGAAGAAACATTGCAAACGAGTATTTTGCAGCCCGTGACGACGTCAACTTCGGTGACCTTGACGTATTTGGCATTGGTCCTGTTGTGCAGGATGTTTCGACGATGTTCGATACCTACTGGAGCCACCGGTCTGCTGTACCCGTCCCGGCTTTCGCAAAGATACCGGACAATACTGATGAGACTCTCGCCAGGCTAAGGGAAAACATCGAAGAAGCTGTTCGCTCGTTCGATAACACCCAGTACAAAGAAGCTTTCGCGGAGAACTGGGAAGCGCTAGCGGATGGCAGCAGCGGTCAAAAACTGGCCTGGGCACCTTATCAGCTTGTCTACGATTCACCTGATAAATCAATCAAGAGCAAAGCTGCTGAAGCAGTGTCCATAACGTCTCCGTTACGCGATGCAATTCTCAGCGCCGAACGACAAGTCGTTATCATCTCACCGTACTTCGTTCCTTTACGCACCGGGGTCGAAGGCCTTACGGAGCTGCAGAACAGCGGCGTCCAAGTATCCGTGATCACGAATGGGTTGGCGGCCAATAATCACGCTGTAGTGCACTCCGGTTACGCACCCTCCCGTGAACCGTTGCTCAAAAACGGAATCAAGCTGTACGAAGTGAAGGCCAACGCCAAGATGTCCGGAGTCGACCGCGGCGGCAAGAACGCATCGCTTGCGACACTTCATACCAAGGCATTTCTGGTCGATGACAATGTTTTCTTTCTAGGCTCGTTCAACTTTGATCCGCGCTCCGCCAACATCAACACGGAGCTCGGCGTCATTATTGAGTCGGAGGAAATCGCCAAATCAATACAGAAACAGCTCGACGATAGACTACTAAGCAACACCTATGAACTTGCGCTGGACGACAAAGGCAAGATCATCTGGCTCGACAAAGCCGGCGATTACCCGGTTAGCTATAAGAAAGAACCTGACACGTCGGGCTGGGACAGATTCAAAGTCGGCTTCATGAGCCTGCTACCGATTAAGAGCCAGCTCTGAGAAAGTATGGATTCAGTGGCATCGTTCAACACCGTCACTGAGGTCTGCAAAAACACCTAAGGAACCACCGTCACGAAGTTGAAAACAGCGCTACTGGTTGTAACCGGCTTTTTCGCGGCCATCCTTCTGGGACTGCTGCCACTGAACCTGTTCTTTGCCAAATCCTTTGTCAGCGAGCTGCTAGAAGAATCTACAGGGCTGCAGCTACAACTTGACGGCCCGCTGCGGCTTCGCCTCGGTTTCGCACCACAGCTGGAAGTAGTCAATCTCACAGTGCGCAATGAGCCGTACCTGATCGCGTCCGCCGAGAACCTACAGATTCAGCCACGTTTGCTTGAGCTGCTGAACGGCCGCATCAGCATCAAACGGGCATCCCTTTCCGAACTATCCGCAGACGTCTGTGCGCCGCGGCCAAAAACAGACCCTAAGCCAGGTGACGAAAGCACACCGCCTACCATAGCTGTCGATGTACTCCGGCTAAACAACGCTGTACTTAACTGCGGGGGAGACGATCTGGTAACCCTGGATGCCATCACCGTCAATGCAGCGTCAAATGAAGGGCTGCAAGGTGAAGCAACCGGTCACTACAACGGGCTGAGTTTCCAGGCCAACCTGACCGCTGACAACCTCAACCAACTGCTGCAACAACAAGCCAGCGACCAACTCATCCTCGATGCGTCTGCCGGGAATAACGAATTAAGCTTTTCCGGCAAAGTCGATTTCGGCGCACAGAAGCCGGCGCTCAATGGGCAAGTTAGCCTTTCCGTTTCGGATATGAGCATGCTGACAGCAGCCGCCGGCCTCGCGCCGAAACCGTTGCCCGGCTTCTCACTTCAGGGCGACATTTCGGTGGCACCCGACCGGTTGGCGCTTGATGCGGGGCGGGGAGTGATAGACGGCATTCCGGTATCTATCAGGCATCTAAGCGTTCGGCTGCCAAAGCAAGAGTATGACCGGCTGCAATTTTCGGCCGAGATTCAAGCAGGTGTTGTCGATGCCGGGGCACTAGGCTCAAGTGCCGGTCAAAACGAAAAACCGGCAAGCCCCATCGAACCGGATTCTTTGATCGACGCCCTAATGGAGGCACTGCAGTTGGCCGACGGTCAGGCGACGGTAGTGATTGATGAATTTCGCACAGAGCAGGTCACAGCACGACAAACCGAACTGCAGATAACACTCAAAGATGGTTCTGCCAGTGCCAGCGTTCGCACAGACCTCGCAGAAGCCGGTGCACTCGTGAGTGAGTTCAGCGTCGATAGCACAGCCTCCTGTGCTGCCTTCAACGGTAGCGCGACACTTAGCAACACAGATATCGACGCATTACTAAGTATCGCGTCCGCCTTCGCAACATTACCGGAAGGTACTTCTGCAACACTTTCCGGTACCGCCAGAACTGTTTTTGCCAACGCAGAATCGTGCGGCCGTTCTGTTGACCAGTTGCTGGCCGGCTTAACGCTTAACGTGCAGAGTGACGGCAACATTGTAGTTACGACGCCACAGACCGAGCCCCTCGCTATCTCACGGCTTGATGCAACGCTGCCCAGCAAAAGTCCCTTGAGACTTACTGCGAATGTACGCTATGGCGAACTGCCACTGGAAGTCCGGGCACAAACCGGTGCGTCCCTGCAAAAGCCGCTCTCTGGTCCGGTCGATGTGGTCATTCAATCCGGCAACACCACACTGGCTGCTGCAGGTCGTATCGACAACCCGCAACAGGCGGAACTGCGTGTAACTGCGACCAGCGATGATATCAGCGCTCTAAGTGCTCTTACGGGATTGAACCCGGATGCTGCAGCAAGCCTGGATGCACAAACCGACATCACTATTAAGGACTCCCAGATATCGCTTACCGGACTGCGGCTACAACTCGGCAATACCGAACTCCGGGGTAGTCTCAGCAGCAAACTGCAATGGCAAAGCAGCGGTCGGGATTACCCTATAGTCATTGATCTGGTCGCAACGAACGTCGATCTCGCTGAACTGGTAAACCTTAGCCCCGACCTGCCTGAAGAAGCTATTGCCGCGGCGGAGACCCAGGAAGTTCGAATCAAGCCCGCCGATATCAGTTTGCCTGCCGGGCAGCTTAGCTTGCAGATAGGTCGGATTACCGGACTGCCGCTGCCGCTTGGTGACATCAAGATAACCGGCAAGGTCTACGGTCGCACTGTTGAGAACGCGACGGTCGAAGCCGTGCTTGATGAAACGCTGTTTACGGGACAGCTCGACTCCAGTCTGGAACCTGGCGACCTGCGCATTCTTCTGGGTTTGAATGCCGGCGCGATGAATATAGGCCGCATGGCTTCCGATCTGGGGCTTGTTGAGAACTTGGACGCTTCAGCAGAAGGCATGTCATTGAACATCAGTTCCACAGCTTCCGATCTGAGGGAACTGATTGTGACCAGCGATTTTTCGGCTGAACTTCGTCAATTCCGCACCGTGCTGGAAGGAGAACTTACCGAGATACCACTCAACGTCATATTCCCCCGGCTAGTGATTGAAGCCCCTACCGGACAACCGGCGCTCTGGTCAGCCGACGGCAACATCAACGACGTGGACATTGAGTTCCGCTTGAAAATGCCTTTTCGAAGAGCGCTGGAAGATGATGAATTACCTCTGAGGTTGCTATTGAAGGCAGATGAAGACGCAGTTGCACTGGACATGACCATTGACCGCAGCAATCCGGACAGCCTGAAAGGCACTATGTTGCTCTCATCCGACAACCTGCCCGATTCCGGCATTGATATCGAAGATTTGAATCCACCGCTGAATCACTTTCAACTTGAGGCAGACTTTGAACAAAGAACTGATAAGTTCTCCATAAAAAATATAGACATACGGATGCCCGACTCAGCGGCAACGGGAAGCAGCGAGCTGCGCATCCTGGGTGACCGGCGTGAGTTTGATCTGAACCTGCACGCCACCGCTCTGGAAGTTCGTGACTTTGCAGGTCTGTTTGCTAATTCCGTCGAAGATCAATTGACAGATGAGGCCGCCGCCAAGTTACCTGAACCGAGCGTAGAAGAGGATATAGAAGATCTTGGCGAGGCCACCGAAGAACTGGTCAGCACTTTTCTAGACCGTAACTGGTTTACGCTGAAGCTCGAAGCAGATGATATTCGGTCGGATGGCAAGCCACTCGGTGGCGGCAAACTTCACGTGTCTAGCGATGACGTAGCAACCAAAATTAACCCGCTAAGAATTACGTCGGCCGAAGGTGCCATCGAGGCGCGCGCTGTTTCGAGGGTTAATAAATCAGGTGAAAGCCTGCAACTCGACGTTAGTGCTGAGAACTTCGACTTCGGCGCCCTGCTACCCCTGATCTTCCCTGAATCTCCGGCATCCGGCGGACGGCTCTACATTGACACCAGCCTAAGTACAACCGACCCGGTACGCAATGCGCCAGTCAGCAGCGGGCTAGCGGGCGAAGTGGTTCTTGGTATCGTTCCCGAGAACATGGCGGCAGACGTACTCGACCTATGGGCCGGCAATCTGCTGTTTGCGATGCTGCCTGCACCCGAATCCGCCAACTCCCGCAAACGGTTTAACTGCGTAGTCGCGCGGTTTGACGTCGAGTCCGGCATCATGAAAACCAGCAGCCTGCTGCTCGACAGTACCGACATCATCATTAGGGGCAGAGGCGAGATCAATATTCCGGATCGCACTCTAGACATCGTGACCGTGCCGCAAGCTAAACGTGAGAAGTTTCTCAGCATGTCGACGCCGGTACGCATCAGCGGTCCGTGGGGCGACTTCAATGTCGGGGTGGAAGGTGCCGGATTTATCGGCGTGATGTTCCGTTGGTGGATGGCACTGATTTACGTGCCCTATAAATGGCTCACCGGTGAGAACTTCCCGGCGGATGGGCTGGAAACCTGCTACAAAGCAATGGGCTGGGACCCTGCGGACCCGCGGCTGAACACGTCTAATTGATAACGTTCCATCCAAGCTCGCGAGCTTTTTCTTTAACTACACTGTGGTATGGCGTGCTCACAGGGATATCAGCACCGTTGGTCAGCTTCACGGAGAATTTCTTAACCCGGGGGCGCACCGTATCAACGCCTGAGTAGCCGAGCCAATAGGAACGGTGAACCTGTTGCCCCAGCGACTCCGGCAATTCGCGCACCGCGTCACTGAAGCGATAGAGCACCATGTATTCCCGCTCGGCTGCATACACCCGTATATAGTGCTGCTCAGCTTTAATCGCCAACACATCCTTCGCGTCCATCCGCACAGGCATCCGTTCGAGAAACCCGGGCAAAGGTTCTGAAGAATCGCTTGATGCGCCGGCTTTATACGGCGAGACATCCTTGAAGTCATAGCCCCGCGGAATCGTGTAGCGATAGCGTGGCAGCCCGAGAAACCGGTCAAACACATAATTGACCAGAAACCACATAACAGCAGCGCTGAAAAAATAGCGCCAGAACTCGGCAGAAAACATCGGCGCGACCTGGTCATGCAGGTCCGCGATTCCCAATTGAACCTCATAGTATCCGGTCAGCCACGCGGCAAAGGGCTGCGCGATGAACGCCCCCAGCGTAGTGCCCAACGCCATTATGATCCAGGGGTTCGGTTTCCAGCGCTGCAGCGCCCACATCACACCGAATGTGGAGCCACACGTAATCATCCAGGGCGGCAGGGCATGGGCAATATAAAACAGCAGCCCGGGCAGCAATCCGGCCTGCTTCAGCAACTGCCAATTATTGATGCCGCCATACAGCGCAACAACTACTGGCACGCCAAAATAGAATGCCAACAGCTTCCAGCGCCTGCTGGTAAACCACGGTTCCTGCTCAGCCGGATTGTCGACCGGCTTTCCATCTGCGGCTGCAGATTCAGACATATATCTCCCCCGAGATCGCGCAACGCCTGATTTATATCAATTCCAGACTATGCCATTTCGTGCTGCATGAGTGCCAACTCATGAATTTATCAGGGTATTCGGGAATTTCCAGTCGCGCGACCGCTACCGCCCATTAGTTTGGCTGAAATCGTCTTTTTCGTTCTACAGCTTGTTTAGACAGAGGAAAAGCAATGGAAACGCTGGTCAACCGGCTCAACAAGAGCCCGCTCGGCGGCATCTTCAGCCTGCTGATTGTCTGGAGCGCAATGGCTCTGGGGCATTCGCTAGTCGTCATTCAGCATCACAACAGTCCGATGGGGCTCGCGGATACGCTGTTTTCTGTCGCCATGGGCTTTGGCGGCTTTGTGCTGGTCTGGATTGGCATGAAACAGACAGAAACCCACGCCACTATTCTGGGCTACCTAGGCGGCAATCTGATCTGGTGTGGCTGGTTCGAGTGGACCTGGCGGTATACGGCTCACTTTCTGGGCATCGACGGCATTTACGACGGCGAGTACATGATCCTGTCGCCGGAACTGCTGATGATTCAGGCGACGACGCTGATCGTGGTGGCCATGCTGATCTTTCTGGGCGCCGACAAAGAAACCAAGTGCCGGATGTTCAAGTGGTTCCACCGTAACCTGAAAATCACGCCGAACCAGCCCACGCCCCAATACAAAAGACAGCATGCGCGCACGACCGCGATCGAAACGGTGTTTCTGATCTGGACGATCTACCTTTTCGCAATCTTTATTAACGACCCGCGCGGTATTAAGTACGACTCCATCGCCGCGATGGTGATTACCGTCGGCTTCGTGTTCTGGGGCATCTACCTGTGCACCAAACTCTTCAAGCTGAAACGGCTTGGCCCGACATTCCGCTATGCCATTCCGACAGGTGCCATTACGTGGCTGCCCATCGAGGCCTTTTCCCGCTGGGGTCTGTACCCCGAAATCTGGATCTATCCGGACAAATACACCATCCCGATGCTCTGCGTTCTGGCGTTCTTCGTATTTGGCGTCGTCACTATGTACCGCGCCGACAGCTACCGGGACAACGCGGAGAAACCGTTATGAACCGCTACTTAAACACACCTGTCAATTTTCCAAATGTGAGGGGGACTCTCATGAATATCAGTATCGTTAACCGTCAGCGCTTTCTGGCATCGCTGCTGCCAGCGCTGTTAATCGGCACACCCGCA
>Ga0070729_10002468_pt1 | contig 23796 bp, 16 predicted proteins | sample tdDd472_FD_66725 | JGI IMG/M metagenome (GOLD analysis project Ga0070729, IMG submission 66725) | Marine sediment microbial communities from the Atlantic coast under amendment with organic carbon and nitrate - tdDd47.2 | ecosystem: Environmental > Aquatic > Marine > Coastal > Sediment | place... | reverse complement strand
TGGAGATGGTGGAGGAAGAGGTCGCTTCCTACCTTGAACCGACATTTCTTGCTGGTGCGCCGATCATCCCCGTGTCCGCGCATACGGGTGAAGGTCTGGAGACTCTCAAGGATCAGCTCCGCAACCTGATGGCTGAGTTCAAACCGCGTCGACGGTCTGATCTTTTCCGTTTGCCTGTGGACCGTGTGTTTACCATGAAAGGGCATGGCACCGTTGTTACCGGGACCATGGTTTCCGGTTCCATTTCCGTGGGTGATGACGTCATCCTTTATCCGGGCGGTGCAGAAACCAAGGTGCGCAGCCTGCAATCCCATGGCGAGACTGTGGAGACAGCGCAGGCTGGACGAAGGACTGCCATCAATCTGCATGGACTGGAAGTGGACGATATCAAGCGGGGCGACGTACTGGCCCGTCCCGGTTCATTGTTCCCGTCAGACGTTTGGGACATTGAGCTGACCGTCCTTGAGTCCTCACACCTGCCTCTCAAGCATCGACGTGAAATACATTTTCATCATGGTGCTCGTGAAGTGTTGGCACGTGTCTACCTGCTGGATCGGGAAGACCTGAAGCCTGGCGAGACATGTGTCTGTCAGGTCAGGTTCACTGAACCGCTTGCCGCTGTCTACGGGGATCGGATCGTATTGCGCTCATTTTCCCCGCTACGGGCTTTTGCGGGTGGCCGGGTCATAGGGCCTGTCGGGCATAGAGTAAAACGATTCTCGGACAAGGTGGAGCTTATGCAGCAGCTTGCTGCCGAGACGCCCGAAGAGGTGGCTGCTGCGCAGTTGGAACTGGTCGGTCCTGCCGGATTGACTTTTGCCGAGTTGCTGACCATGACCAACCTTGAAACCAAAGGCTTGGAAAAGACCTTGGGATTGCTCGGAGGCCAGCAGAAGGCCGTTTTATTCGATAAGGAGACGCGTCGGTATGCCGGTGGAGAACTGGCGGCGTCACTTGGTGAGAGCTTGCTTGCTTTCCTGACGGACTTCCATGCCAAGGATTCCATGAAACCCGGTGTGCAACGTGGTGAATTGGCTTCATCATGGGGCAAGGACTTGCCGCCCAAGTTGTTTCATTTCGTGGTGGAGCGGATTCTCAAGACTGGCGAGATCGTTGCCGAGCAGGAATTGCTTAAGCTGAAGGGGCACAAGGTTTCCCTGGCCTCGGATCAGGAAAAAGTGCGCGAGACTATTCTTGATGCCTACACCAAAGGAGGAGGCACTCCGCCAAATCTCAAGGATGTACTTGAACCGCTTGGTATGGACTTCAAGCAGGCTTCTGGTGTTCTGAAGTTGTTGCAGGAACAGGGGGAACTGGTCCGCATCAAGGGGGACATGTATTACCACAAGGCCGCTTTGGACGATCTTCAAGACCGGATAATCGTTTTTTTTGCGGACAATCAGGAAATGTCCGCGCCGGATTGCAAGGAGATAACTGGACTCTCTCGTAAGTATCTCATTCCGATTCTGGAGTATTTCGACAAGGAGAAACTGACGGTCCGTGTTGGAGACGTTCGTCATCTCCGGAAACGTTCTTGACACAGGGGAACACTCCCTTTAGGCCTTTTCTCATGGATACACGTCACTGTTTTGTATGGTCACTGATTATGGCCCTCGTTCTTATGGCTGGATGCGCCGGAAAAACCACCCGTGGTGCAGAAGGTGATCTGGCCGCTGCCAATGCGCTGGTAGATGAGGCTGCGAACGTCCTTGAAACGACGATTCAGAACGATCAAGAGGGCGTCATAGGCAGGATGATCGACAAGGCCAAGGGTGTGTTGATCATACCGGCCATAGGCGAAGCGAGTCTCCTTGTGTCCATTGGTGGCGGTAACGCTGTTTTGATGGCGTCTACGGATGCGGGTTGGACCGGGCCGGTTTTCATGACCAAAGGGTCGGTGGGCGTCGGATTTCAGGCCGGTGTCTCCAAACAGTCTGGCGTCGTGTTGTTCATGCATGAGGACGATGTCCGCTACATGTTGCAGACTGGAACCATTTTGCAGGCTCACGCTCGTCTGATTGTCCTTAATATTGATTATGAAATCCATGAAACTGATGAATTTTACGAATCCGGCGATGTTTACTTTGTGGGTGAACGGAGCGGATTGTATGCTGGCCTGGCGGTCAACAGCGGTGGATTCACTGATCGGACGGTTTTGAACGAAGCGTATACCGGCGTGAAAGGTGGCGGGCCGCGAGCCATTCTTCTGGAACAGAAAATCCAGCCCGAAGATGCGAAGCCTTTGCGTGAATTATTGTCCCAGGCAGGGGACGGCGTTGAGGAGTAGAACGGGAATGTTTTTACTCAGGCAAAATAAAAGGACGGAACTGATGTTCCGTCCAATTAAAGTCACTTGGGGTGAGTGATGGGACTTGAACCCACGGCCACCTGGGCCACAACCAGGTGCTCTACCAACTGAGCTACACCCACCGTGTGAGGGGCAGTATTTAACTAAGCTTTTTCCTACGGTCAAGCAAAAGAATAAAAAAAGGTAACAGATGGATAAACTAATTATTGAAGGCGGCGTTCCGCTTCAGGGAAGTATTCAGGTCAGTGGAGCTAAAAATGCGGCTCTACCTATTCTTATGGCGTGTCTTTTGGCAGAGGGGCAGGTCAATCTGAGCAACGTTCCCAGACTGGCTGATATCAGGACTTCCCTGAAACTTTTGAACATCCTCGGATGCGAAACATCCTTTGAGGGCAATGAAGCTACGAGCCTGTGTACCGGTCTTAAACCTGAGGCCCCGTATGATCTGGTAAAGACCATGCGTGCGTCAGTACTGTGCCTTGGTCCGCTTCTCGCCAGACTCGGCGAAGCAAAAGTTGCTCTTCCTGGTGGTTGCGCCATTGGTGCACGTCCGGTTGATCTCCATCTGCGCGGTTTCGAGCGCATGGGTGCCGAGTTCGAAATCACTGAAGGCTATATCAAGGGACACTGCAAGGGCGGCCTTAAGGGAGCAAAGATCACTCTGGACTTTCCTACAGTGGGTGGCACCGAGAATATTCTTATGGCTGCCTGCCTGGCCGAGGGTGAAAGCATCATTGAGAATGCGGCCCGTGAACCCGAAGTCGAGGACCTTGCGAATTTTCTCAATGCCTGTGGTGCGAAAATCACCGGGCAGGGAACCAGCGTTATCACGGTTCAGGGTGTATCGTCTCTGTCGGGATGTGATTATCGCGTCATGCCGGACCGCATTGAAGCCGGGACCTACATGGTGGCTGCGGCCATTACTGGTGGCGAGTTGGAAGTGCTGGATTGTCCGTTCGGTGCTTTGGACGCTGTCAGTTATAAAATGCGTGAAATGGGCGTCTGGCTGCAGGAGGAAGAGGACTACGTCTTGGTCCGTCGTGCTAACGGATTGCTGAAAAATGTGGATGTGACCACGTTGCCTCATCCCGGATTCCCTACCGATATGCAGGCCCAGCTCATGGCTCTCATGTGCCTTGGTAAAGGAACCGGTATTATTGAGGAGAAGATTTTCGAGAATCGGTTCATGCATGTTCTTGAGCTGGTTCGGCTCGGTGCTGACATCCGTCTCAAGGGTCGCACTGCCATGGTTCACGGTGTGGATCAGCTCAGGGGCGCTCCTGTTATGGCCTCCGACCTTCGGGCGAGCGCATCCCTCGTGCTGGCTGGCCTGGCTGCCGAAGGTACAACCACCATCGAACGCATCTATCATCTGGATCGCGGTTACGAAAATATCGAAGCCAAGCTCTCCGGCGTGGGAGCACGCATTAAACGCGTTAGCGGTTAATTCTTTGTTCATATCGATTTATTCTGCGACCGGTATCCTTGTGGTGCCGGTCGTTTTTTTGTTTCCATTTCTGTTGGTGTGCCAGTTTCGAGAGGATGCTGGATAACGTGTGGGGTTCCTGTTAATTCTATGGGTGCCGGGAAAATCTCTTGTAACCGTTATGATGAAAGCCGAGTGACCATGGATACAGCCTGTTGGACATCACGATCAATCGTGCCCGGATTGCTGCCGTGGCAATCCTATGGTTTAGCGTTTGTTCTTGGGATTGTGTCCTTCAAGTATCCTGTTCCGGCCATGGCAGGACTCGGTTTGGTTTATTTGGCCGATTCCTTGTTGCGGGACCGAATGTGCCGGTTGCCGTTGCTGGTTTTTATTTGCTGTGCGGCCTTTGGTTTCGGGTATGCTTCTCAGCGTACGCCGGAATTGCCGCAGGTCATTCCCGCATGGGCGGAGAGCCGAAAGCCGATCATGGTACGGGCTGTGGCAGAACGGGTGGAGCCTCGTTCAAGCAACCGGCTTCGTGTGGTGCTCGACGATATCAGGTGTACGGTTGATGGCATCGAAGAAGTATTGTCGGGCAGGATGGCGTTGTCCATTCGGCATCCCCGATACAGGCCTGTGCCGGGACAGAAAATTGAGGCTTTGCTGCGAGTCGTTCCGGTGCGCGGATTCGGTAATTTGGGCGGCTGGGATTATGGATGGTACTGGCAGCGGCAGGGCGTCTTCTGGCGGGCATGGCCGGTAGGTAAGTCTCCTCTGAAATGGGGAGATCCACCTGCTGATGTTTTGTGGCAGTTGAAAGCACGGCTGCGCCACGCCGTGGCAGAGTTTCTCCCGGAGACTCAGGGCGGAGCCATGGTTTTGGCTTTGACCACGGGCGACCGGTCCATGCTGTCCAGCGACACCATGGAGGCGACGCGGAGTGCCGGATTGGCGCACACCTTGGCCTTGTCCGGTTTGCATGTGGGGTTTGTGGCGGCCATGGGATTTGGGCTGGCATTGCTCGTGAGCTGGATATTCCCGCCGTTGCTCTTATCCGTCCCCAGGCCCAAACTAGCAGTCCTTATGGCTGCACCGTTGGTCCTTGGATATGCATGGCTCGGCCAACCGTCCGCTTCATTGATCCGGGCTGCAACCATGTTCGGATTTTGGGGATTTCTGTTGTTGCAGGGTCGAGGTCGTGTGCTTTTGGATGGGCTTTTCTTTGCCTTGTTGACCATCCTGTTTGTGTCGCCGATGTCGGCCTTTGACCTCAGTCTGCAAATGTCTGTGGTCGCTGTGGCTGGTATTGGTCTTATGTATCCGCACTTTCGTTTGCTGTTTTTGTCCGGCGGTTCATGGCCTCGGCGACTTGTACGTTGGGCTGTTGGTATCGTGTGTATGAGTGTGAGTGCGAATGTTGCTTTGCTGCCGCTCGTTTCATGGTACTTCGGGACGCTGAGTCCGAACATCCTGCTTAACCTTATCTGGCTGCCGGTGCTTGGCTTTGTGGTCATGCCATTGGGCCTGGTGGGCATGCTTATGACGGCTTTCCCGTGGACTCATACAGTTGGCGGCTTTTTTCTTGGTTGGGCAGCGCAAACGACGGATTGGCTGTTGGCCCTGCTGCATGCGGCCGGTGATGCCGGATTGACGCCTGTTTTTGCCGTGCTGAGGCCTTTGTGGCCGGAAATGCTCGGGTGCGCTGTGTTGCTGATCGTGGCGGTATCCATTATTCGAAGCTCTCGTAGGGTGCCTGCGGAACTGGCTGCTATCGGTTTTGTCCTTCTGGTTTTCCCGCACATCTCAATGATGGTGTCCGATGCCCGCGATGAAGTTCGATTGACCATGATTGATGTTGGGCTTGGACAGGCCTTGCTTGTATCACTTCCCGGCGGGCATCGTTGGCTGGTAGATGGCGGAGGAGGATCACGAACGTTTGATTTGGGTGAGGCCGTAGTCGCACCTGCCTTGACGCATGGCAGGCCGCCTCGATTGGATGCTGTGTTCATGACACACCCGGACATTGATCACAGTCATGGTTTGCCGTTTATCCTCGATCGGTTTCAGGTAGGTGAGTTTTTTACCAATGGCATGATGCCGCGAGGTAGGGCTGGCGAGCGGATGCGGGAGGCCTTGGCGCGGCACAAGCTTGTCCCACGTCCTTTAACTTCCGGTGAAGTGGTGGAATTGGCCGAAAACGGTACTTTTGAAGTTTTGCATCCCGGCATGAGGTTTAAAAGTGCCAACTCCAATGAACGGTCATTGGTCATGCGGTTGGTGTGGAATGAAAAACCACTGGCTTTATTGACGGGTGATGTGGAGAATGCCGGGGTCGATGCAATGGTGTCTGATGGGAGTGATCTGAAGGCCGAGGTCCTTGTCTTGCCGCATCACGGGAGTCGGAGCAGTCTTGAGCCTCAGCTATATGAGGCAGTGTCTTCGCAGGTTGTTTTATGCTCCAATGGTTATCTCAACCGATATGGATTTCCACACCCGGATGTGGTGCGTGAGGTCGGGGGCAGGGTGTTGTCGACTTCTCGTTATGGTCAGGTCATCTGTGTTTGGGATGAAGTCGGATTAAAGGTGCAGTCGTTTTATCCATAGATGCCTCTTGCCACGGGATTTTTCCTGAGCTACCTTTCATACGTGTATGTCAGGCGGTATAATTTTCAGTCGTCGGATTGGGGAAGTTCGATGGAACCTGTTACATTCAATTAATTGGAACCGATGACGGAATTCAAAAACAAATTATTGGCTGCCGTTGAGAAAATGCCTGCATTCCCCCAGAGTGTGAATCAGGTTTTGAAATTGACCGGGGATATCAATTGTTCACAAAGAGATCTGGTTGAGGTCATCAAGCGGGACCCGGTTTTTACTCTCAAGATATTGCGGTTGGTCAACTCCGCCTACTTTGGATTGTCCCGTGAAATTACTTCCATCAATCAGGCCAGCGTTTACCTCGGCCTGAATACGTTGAAAAATGTCTCTTTGGGGTTGGCTGCCGTGGGGGCCATTCCCAAGTCCGCAGGAAAACGTCTGGATATGGGCGGATTTTGGCTGCACTCACTGGCCGTGGCTACGGCCACACGCATGCTTGGACTGAAACTTGGTGTGTCACGCGAGGATGCCGCTGATTATTTCGCTGCCGGATTGCTGCATGATGTTGGCAAGGTCGTATTTGCTTTGTACATGCCGGATGAGTTCGAGAAAGTTTCGGAACGTGCTGCAGAACCCGGAGCCTCGTTTCATCAATGTGAGATGGATGTCATTGGAGCCACGCATGCCGACATTGGCGCCATGCTCGCCAAGAAATGGAACCTTCCGGTGGAATTGCATGATGCCATCGCACGGCACCACTCCGTTGGATCTGGGGAATCTTCACAGCTTCTCGATTGTCTGTTCGCAGCCAATCAGATTACCAAAAAACTTTCTTTCGGCGCAGCCGGAGATTTTGAAATTGAACCGTTGTCCGAGTCGGTCAAAGAGCGCTTTTCCATGGATATGGACGAACTTATCGAGGATTTGCCAACCTTGGACGAGGAAGTGGAGCATGCCAGGATATTCATCAAGCTCGGGGAGGCCTGACCATGCGTTTTCAATTTCGAGGGACGCGCGGCTCCTTGCCTGCACCGGGAGCAGATACTGTTAAATATGGTGGAAATACCACCTGTATTGAGGTGCGATCCGACAATGATGACCTTGTCATTCTGGATGCGGGGACAGGCATCAGGGATTTGGGACTTGAGTTGTCGCAAAATATGCCGGTTAAGTGTCATCTATTTGTTTCCCATACTCATTGGGACCATATTCAGGGCGTTCCGTTTTTTATCCCCATATTCGTGCCTGGTAATGAACTGATCATTTACGGACCGCCCGACCCCCTGACCATGACTGGTATTGAGGCTGTGCTGGCCAAGCAGATGGAGTATCCACATTTCCCGGTGCGTGTGGCCGAGTTACAGGCAGATATCTCCTACAACACTTTGTCCGACGGGCAGGTTGTCGATCTTGGATTTGCCAAGGTTTCAACTGTGTTCATGAATCATCCCGCCATGAATTTCGGATTCAAAGTAGAGTGTGATGGCAAGAGCCTCTTTTTTACGGGCGATCATGAGCCTTTGCAAAATATTTATCAGCCGGGCGATGCCGAGTATATCGAATACGAACAGGCCATGCAGGAACGCAGCCGGGGCATTATCGATTTTATCAGCGGTGTTGACGTGTTGATAGCTGATTCGCAGTACACGCAGGAAGAGTACGAGACAAAGCGTGGGTGGGGCCATTCGACTTATGAAAGTGCGCTTGAATTGGCGCGGGATGCGGGCGTACGCAAGGCATATTTGACACATCACGACACCACTCGGACCGACGGGCAGTTGGATGTCATTCTGGCTCGACTCAAGGAAGAATGGGGTGATTCCGGTGTGGATTTTGATTTGGCGCGCGAGGGAGAAGTCGTACAATTATAGGGTGAATGAGGCAGGATGCAGGGAGTTGCATTTTTTCGTTTTAAATGACATTAATTTTCAGGTTGCTGTAAGCTATGAGTTTACTCAGGAGGGTGTGCATGAAAGCGCTTATCGTGGATGACGATTTTTACAGCCGGAATATGATTCATGAGATTTTACGCCAGGTTGCCCAGTGCGACATTGCCGTCAATGGCGAGGAGGCCATTGAGGCCTTTGGGCGAGGGCTGGCTGATGGCGAACCGTATAATCTTATTTGCCTTGATTTGCTCATGCCGGAAATGGATGGGCAACAGGCTCTTCGCGAAATCCGTGCTCTGGAAAAAGAGCATGATGTCGCCCCTCAGGACGAGTCCAAGGTCATTGTTACCACCATGCTCGCGGATGAAAAGGAAACTCACGACGCCTTTTTTCTCGGCGGAGCCACTTCTTACTTGGTCAAGCCCATTGATGAGGGAAAACTCATGAATGAAATCAAGAGTTTGGGGCTGCTTTAAGTCTATTTTATCAAGTAAAAAAAGCCGGGTGCCGTGCGACTGAAACGGCACCCGTTTTTCTTTTGACGGCATAATTTGAAGTCGAAGCCGTTTTCTAATATATTGACTCTCTTTGCATGATACTTTCTTCCCCGATCAGACGGGGTGCCTATATACAGGATATAAAATAATGAGCCAAATACTTGGTGTTAAATTCAACGATTACGGGCAGGTATACTATTTTGCCTCCGGTCCGTTCGTGGTCCGTGAAGGACAACACGTCATCGTTAAGACCGATCAGGGCATGGGATTGGGAAAAGTCATTCTCATTCGTCAGGCCCCCAAGGAAGAAGACGATAACGAAGGCCATAAGACCATCTATCGTCTCGCCAACGAAAAGGACATGGAATCAATCGCCGAGAACGAGGCGTTGTCCAAGGATGCCTTCAAGTTTTGTCGAAAGTGTATTTCCACTCACAAGTTGGGTATGAAACTGGTGGACGTTGAGGTCTTTTTTGACCGGTCCAAGATGGTTTTCTATTTCACTGCGCCCGGTCGTATCGATTTCCGTGAACTTATCAAGGATCTTGTCCGGGAATACCGAACCCGTATTGAACTGCGGCAGATCGGTGTGCGCCATGAGACCCAGATGCTTGGTGCCATCGGCAACTGCGGCCAGATGTGTTGTTGTCGCCGTTTCATGCGGAAGTTTGTTCCCGTGACCATCAAGATGGCCAAGGAGCAGAATCTTTTTCTCAATCCGACCAAAATTTCAGGCATCTGTGGTCGCTTGCTTTGTTGCCTAAGCTTCGAGCAGGAAGGATATGAGGAATTTCACCGTATGTGTCCGCGTGTGGGCAAGAAATACACGACGTCCCTGGGCCAGGTGAAAGTCCTTCGTTCCAATTTTTTCAAGAAGACTCTGTCCTTGCTCACTGAGAAATTCGAGGAGCGGGAAGTTTCCATTGACGAATGGAATGAAATAGTTAACAAGCCGCCGAGCGAAGAAACTTTGGCTGAAGCCAAGCCACGGAGTCAACGCAGCAAGCGTGGCGGCAAGCCGTCCAAGTCTGATGATTCTCGTCGCGATACCAAGCGGGATAAAGAACAGTCAGAAGATAAAGACGGTGGTTCTCGCGGGCGCGGCAAGCCAAAGCGAAGCGACAAAAGTGGCAGTGACAAGAGGGATCGCAAGCGGCGTCCCCGTCAGGATCGTCCCGAGAAGAAAGAACGGGATGGGACGCCGGATCGTTCTGCTCCCGAAGGGAAGAGCGAATCCCGTTCTGGCGATGAAAAATCCAAAAGAGGGCGCAGGCCCAGAAGGCGTAGGCGCAGGCCTTCCAAAAAATAACTGCGTGGCAGGCGGACTTTGTTCGCCACGACAAGGAGAATTGATTTGCAACGTTTTTATATCACCACGCCCATTTACTATGTAAACGCCAAACCTCATTTGGGGCATGCGTATACTACAACTGTGGCCGATTCCCTGAATCGTTTTCACAGACTTATGGGCGAGGAGACCTACTTCCTGACCGGTACTGACGAACATGGTGACAAGATTGTTCAAGCCGCGGAAGCCAATGGCCAGACTCCCAAGGAATATGTTGATACCATCAGCAAGCTCTTTGAAGACCTGTGGCCGGACATGAATATTTCCAACAATGATTTTATCCGTACCACCCAGCCCCGGCATATTGAGGTGGTGCAGAGCATCCTGCAAAAGGTCTACGACGCAGGAGATATATACTTCGGCGAATATGGCGGTCATTACTGCTTTGGCTGTGAGCGGTTCTACACTGAAAAGGAACTGGTCGACGGCAAATGCCCTGATCACCTGACCGTGCCCGAATACATCGCGGAGAAGAACTACTTCTTCAAGATGTCCAAGTACAAGGACTGGTTGATTGACCATATCAACAAGAATCCTGACTTCATTCGCCCTGAGCGGTATAAAAACGAGGTCATGAGCCTGCTGGAATCCGGCGAGCTTGAAGACCTGTGCATATCTCGTCCCAAGTCCCGTTTGACATGGGGTATCGAACTGCCTTTTGACGATCAGTACGTCACCTACGTCTGGTTCGACGCGCTCATTAACTATCTGGCCGCACTTGGTTATCCCGAGGGCGACAAGTTTAAGAAATTCTGGCCGGCAGCCAACCATCTGGTGGCAAAAGACATTCTCAAGCCGCACGCCGTGTTCTGGCCGACCATGCTCAAGGCCGCAGGCATTGAGCCGTATCAGCACCTCAACGTGCACGGGTACTGGCTGGTGGAAGACACCAAGATGTCCAAATCCATCGGTAATGTGGTGGAACCTTTGGCCATGAAGGACGCCTACGGGCTGGATGCCTTCCGGTATTTCCTGCTTCGGGAAATGTCTTTTGGGCAGGATTCCAGCTTTTCTGAGAAGGCCTTGGTGGGACGTCTCAACGCGGACCTCGCCAATGACTTGGGCAACCTGTTCAGCCGAACTCTGTCCATGACCCACAAGTATTTCGGTGGAGCCATTCCTCGTCCTGATGTGGAAGATATCGTGGATGCAGAAATCAAGAAACTCGGTCAGGATGCCATGCAGACTTTCCAGAGTTTTTATTCCGAATTTAAATTCTCTCGCGCCCTTGAAGGGTTGTGGGAGTTGGTGCGCGGTCTGAATAAATACATCGACGCCACCGCTCCTTGGACTTTGTACAAGGAAAAGAACATGGAGCGACTCTCCACAGTCATTTATGTGCTGTTGGAGAATATGCGCAAGATCGCTGTCCATTTGTGGCCGGTGATGCCTGAAGCGTCCGAAAAAATGCTGGACCAGCTCGGCATGGTGTTTGACCCGGAAAAGGTTAATCTGCCCAAGGAACTGGATGTCTGGGGATTGCTGGAATCCGGTGTGACCGTTGCCACGACTTCCAATCTCTTCCCCCGTGTAGAGATGCCTGAAGCCAAGGAAGAAAAGGCTGCAAAGAAGCCCAAGAATGGTAAGAAAGCCAAGAAGCAGGAAAAGGCGGACGACGAAATCTCGAATATAGAGTTCGAGGATTTTCAGAAGCTTGATCTGCGTGTCGGAACAGTCAAGGAAGTGGAAAAGCATCCTGATGCCGACCGGCTGTTGCTGGTTCGCGTGGACACTGGCGACGAAGAATTGCGTCAGGTCGTTGCCGGTATCGCCGATTTCTTCAGCCCTGACGATCTCGTGGGCAAGCAGGTGGTCGTTGTTGCCAATCTCAAGCCTCGCAAATTGAGAAAACAGTTGTCACAAGGCATGATCCTGGCTGTGAAGACCGAAGACGGCATGCAGTTGCTCACCCCTTCGGGAGATGTCCCGGCAGGGAGCAAGGTCAGCTAGAGTCCTTATTGGAACGAGTATAACGCCCCGGAAGCCATGAGCTTTCGGGGCGTTTTTTTGTTTGTTTTTTTTCGTAAACGATATTTTTTTTCTCTTTGGCAAATTCCTTGCAATTCCCGATACAGAGTCGCTGAATCGTCAAAAAACAGGCGGCGTGAGGTGGAATATGCGCGTGGAAAGACAGACTGCCAGCCATGATACTATCGGCAATAATTTCGATTTTTTTTCGCATTGCGTAGTGCATTTCGACGGCGATTGGAATCTGGATGAACTGGAACAGGTGGTCATGGAGCGAGGTCTCGCAGCGTTGACGTTCAATGATCCCGCAATGTTCAGGGATCACGCAAAAGTCGTTGCCATGTGTGAGGACATGCGGGTTCGTGAAATGAAAGTTCTATGGAGCGCCTGTCTCGACAGAGTGCCTACCGACGGATTTCTCAAGGCCATGCGGCTGGCCGGGTGTCAGCAAGTGGATATGATGCTCGACTCGGATGAGGCCGTGGAAGGACTGTTCTGGGCGCGTCGATATGGTTTTGATGTGCGCCTCCGCAATGTGGATGGAGCTCCCTATATTGCCGAAAGAATTTCTTATACTGTGGCCGAGCGGGAGGCGATTGCCGAGCGATTGCCCGGTTTGCACGCGGCGCAATTTGACCTGGCTGTGGCCTATTATGGGGCACGGCGGTACGCTGATGTGATGCTGCCTTTGGGCAAGGCCATGACTCTCGGCTTTCCCCTGAACGAACTTTGCCTCAACCTGCTTGCCTGTCTGTCCGCGGCTAAACACTACCCGGATCAGGCCGCAGGGTTGTTGGTCCAGGCCGGATACGGGTGCCCACATCCTGTGGTTTTTCGCAATCGGGCTTTGCTCAAGTCGTGGCTGGAGAGCGGTGGCGACATCAAAGGTGTCCGCTTGGAACTGGAGCCTGCCGGAAGTGCCTCAGCGCTTTAGACGTGGTTCAGCAATTTGAGTTCCGTTGGTGACGGATTCAGATAGTACTGCTGCGTCAGGTACGGCTTTTGGTACTTTCTGGCGTAATGATTCAGAAGCGTTACTGGTATCAACAGAGGAATCTTCCCGTTCTTGTAGGCCAGCATCATCTCTTGAAATTCTTGTTTGTCCCTTGAATCCAACTGCTTTTTGAAGAACCCTATAGCGTGGGAGAGCACATCGTTGTTCTTTTTGGGTGTGGCCTTGAGGGTCATGGATTTGAAGAGCAGGGTGGCGTAATTTTCAAAGATGATATCCGTGTTTGACTGGTTGGACTGTCCGAGCAGGTGCCCCAATTCACGATATCCGCGCAGGTCGTGGGCGCGGATCAGCATTTTGTGGCGTGTATGAAAGTCTACGAGATTACCGATACTTTTCCCTTTGGTGAGCATTTGGTGCCATCGTCTGTGTACGAAGACCCGGCGAATGAAGTTCTCTCGCACAATGGTATTTTGCAGTCGGTCCGAGGTCTCGATTGGAAGCAGGGGAGCGTACTCCATCATCTTGCGGGCAAAGAATCCTGACCCCAGTCGGGGTGGTTTTCCTGTAGTGGAAAATATCTTGGCATGTCGCATGCCGCAGGAGGGGGAGCCTGGCTTGAGGACAAAACCGTTGAGTCCTTCTTTATCCAGTCCAGGCAGGACTCGGTCCGTCCAGTCTGTCATCTTTTGGGTCAGATCGTCGCCGGACTCGTAGCCGATGAGTCGGATGTTCCCGGCGCAGTCGGTTTGGCGCAGTTTTTCTCTTGGGATGCCCATGCCACAGGCAATCTCTGGGCACATCGGGATGAATTCGACATGTTTGGCCAAAATTTCAGACAGATAGCGGTCGCGTTTATGCCTTCCATCCCAACGGACTTTTTCGCCGATGATACAGGCACTGACACCGATTTTGACACTTCCTGACATGGTGGCCTCCATAGAATGTTGCCTCAGGATATCACCAGTAACTTACTTGAAACAAGTAGAATTCGAAAAAATGGTTGGGCATGAAAAAAGCCGCCTGAAGGCGGCTTGGAAAAACGGGGTGTTTGTTGCTTGTTAAGAGGCCTTTGCCCGTGGCCCGGGGCAGCAGCTGCAGTGCGGCCCTTCATTGGAGTCATTGTCAACGGCCATTATCTTTCCGGCCAGACCGCAGCAGAGAACGACTTCGGAACCGCGTACACGGACGCGGCAACCTGTCGGGCCACCGGTCAGAATCTCAACTGGGCATCCGGGCGTCATGCCCATGGCGAGCATGCGGGCGCGGGCCTGTCGGCCGCCGTCGATTCCGGATATACGAACAACAGCCCCGGTGGGGTATTGTGTCAAAGGCTTTTGCATTTCAAATAATCCCTCAAAAAATGGTTGAGAGTGAAATTAAGTCTCAACTATCGTTGTGTCAATGAGAGAATTTTGTTTTTTGCTGTTGGGATTAAAGGGGAAATTAATCATACGATTTCAGGATGTTTTTGTTTGATTTTGATGCTTGTCGGCTTGTTTTTTTATGTTTTGAAAGATGAAATATGTGGTGAATGAGAAAGATATACGTTTAGTGAGACGTGGTATGGGCATTTTTTTGCGCATTTTTCTCCTCTTTTCCCACGACTGCGGGAGGCATAAAACCATTGCCATTCGGGGGGTAAGCCTGTAATAAACTTTGCTTGTCCGGGGGGTGGCGGCATTGCCTGATCGGACGGGGAAGGCACCGTATTCCCCAACTTATGAAAAATGCCGTAACTTCAACTCTTTGGACGATAATGCCCAGACGTACAGACATCAAGAAGATCATGTTGATCGGGTCCGGCCCGATCGTTATCGGCCAGGCTTGCGAATTCGATTATTCTGGAACCCAGGCGCTCAAGGCGCTCAAGGAAGAAGGATACGAAGTCGTTCTGGTCAATTCCAACCCTGCGTCGATTATGACCGACCCGGAGTTGGCCGATGCCACTTACATCGAGCCCCTAGAGCCCGAGACCGTAGCCCGCATTATCGAAAAAGAGCGTCCTGACGCTCTTTTGCCGACTTTGGGGGGGCAAACCGGTCTGAATACCGCTCTGGCCATTGCGGAGATGGGCGTGTTGGACAAGTTTAATGTCGAGCTTATCGGCGCGGATATTCCGGTCATCAACAAGGCGGAATCCCGTGAAGAATTTCGTGAGGCCATGGAGAACATCGGCCTCGGTATGCCTGAGAGCGGTATCTGTCGCACCATGGATGACGTGCGCGAGTGGGGCGAGAAAATTCCGTTCCCCATTATCGTTCGTCCCGCCTATACGTTGGGCGGTGCCGGTGGCGGCGTGGCCTACAACATGGAAGAGCTTGAGGAAATCTGTTCCAACGGTTTAGCCCTGTCCATGAAGTCCGAGATCATGCTCGAACGCTCCATCCTTGGCTGGAAGGAGTACGAGCTTGAGGTCATGCGTGATAAGAATGACAACTGCGTGATCATCTGTTCCATCGAGAATCTGGACCCCATGGGCGTGCATACGGGCGACTCCGTGACCGTGGCCCCGGCCCAGACACTCACTGATGACGAATACCAGAAGTTGCGCGATGCATCTCTGGCTGTCATGCGAGAGATCGGTGTTGAGACGGGTGGATCAAATGTCCAGTTCGCCATCAATCCCGAGAACGGCGAGATAATCATCATCGAGATGAATCCCCGTGTGTCCCGTTCTTCAGCGCTTGCTTCCAAAGCGACCGGATTCCCCATCGCCAAGATCGCAGCCAAGCTGGCAGTCGGCTATACGCTCGACGAGATTCCCAACGATATCACCCGCGAAACTATGGCCTCTTTTGAGCCGGCCATTGATTACTGCGTTATCAAGATTCCCAGATTCACTTTTGAGAAGTTCCCTGGCACCGAAGATTACCTGACCACGGCCATGAAGTCCGTGGGTGAGACCATGGCTATCGGTAGGACGTTCAAGGAAGCATTGCAGAAAGGTCTGCGTTCGTTGGAAACCGGCCACATTGGTTTGGGCAAGCGATTTGAGACTTGCGACATCGACAAGAATGAAATTTTGCGTCTGCTTCGTCGGCCCAACTCCGAACGTTTGTTCGCACTGCGCAATGCGTTGCGGTGTGGCATGACCGAGGAAGAAGTTTTCGAGGCCACCAAGATCGACCCATGGTTCCTGCGCCAGTTCGTGGATATTTTCGAGATGGAGAAGGAACTCATCGAATATGGCAAGCGCGAGGGTGTGTCCAAGGATGCCGATGGCATGGCGGATATACTGCGCAGGGCCAAGGAGTATGGGTATGCCGATGCTCAGCTCGCCGCCATGTGGCGGACTAGCGAGGATGCGGTCCGTCTTTTGCGCAAGGATCTGGACATTATCCCGACCTACTATCTGGTCGATACCTGCGCTGCGGAATTCGAGGCGTACACGCCATATTATTATTCCACCTACGAGACCGGTCAGGAAAACGTCCGTGATGAAAAGAAAAAAGTCATCATTTTGGGCGGCGGTCCCAACCGTATCGGTCAGGGCATTGAATTTGACTACTGTTGCTGCCACTCCTCCTTCACCTTGAAGGAGCTTGGCGTGCAGTCCATCATGGTCAACTCCAACCCGGAAACGGTCTCTACTGACTATGACACCTCGGACAAGCTTTACTTTGAGCCGCTGACCTTTGAGGATGTCATGAATATCATCGAGTTCGAGAAGCCGGACGGTGTCATCGTTCAGTTCGGTGGACAGACTCCGCTCAACTTGGCCTTGCGGCTCATGGATGCGGGCGTACCGCTTATCGGTACCAGCCCTGACGCCATCGACCGCGCCGAAGACCGCGAGCGGTTCAAGCAGTTCCTGAATAAACTGCATTTGAAGCAGCCGTCGAACGGCACGGCCATGTCCATGATTGAGGCTCGGGAAATCGCTGAAAGTCTCGACTTTCCATTGGTGCTTCGTCCTTCATATGTGTTGGGTGGCCGTGGTATGGACATTGTCTACACCATGGAAGAATTTGATCATTATTTCCGTCACTCGGCACGTATTTCTCCGGATCACCCGACCCTCATCGACAAGTTCCTGGAATACGCAATCGAGGTGGATGTTGATGCACTGGCCGACGGTGAGGATGTCTACATCGGCGGGGTCATGGAGCATATCGAAGAAGCTGGTATCCACTCCGGCGACTCAGCATCCGTGCTGCCCCCGTATTCCCTGAGCGGAGAACTGATTCGCGAAATCGAGCGGCAGACCATCGCCATGGCCAAAGAGCTTGGCGTTGTCGGTTTGATGAACGTCCAGTTCGCCATCAAGGACAACGAAGTTTACATCATCGAAGTCAACCCACGTGCTTCCCGCACCGTGCCGTTTGTGTCCAAGGCCACGGGCGTCCCGCTTGCCAAGCTCGCCACTCGCGTCATGCTTGGTGAGAAGTTGAAAGATTTGAAGCCGAAGGCAATGCGCAAGAAGGGACATGTCGCTGTCAAGGAATCCGTGTTCCCGTTCAGCCGTTTCCCCAACGTGGACGTGCTGCTTGGACCTGAGATGCGCTCCACCGGCGAAGTCATGGGTATCGATCCGAGTTTCGGTTTGGCCTATATGAAAGCGCAGTTGGCGGCAGGGCAGAAATTGCCCTTGGAAGGGACAGTCTTCATGTCCGTTAACGATTGGGACAAGTCCAAGATCGTCTTGGTTGCCCGCGATTTTGAGGCCATGGGTTTCAAGGTGTGTGCCACCGGCGGTACTGCCGATTTCCTGGTCGAAAAGGGCGTCAACGTCGAGAAGGTGCACAAGGTCCATGAAGGCCAGCGTCCTCACGTTGTCGACCATATCAAGAATGGTGAATTTGACTTGGTCATCAATACTCCGTCGGGCAAAAAGACTGTGGGTGATGCCAAGATGATTCGGCAGAATACGTTGCTGTACGACATTCCGTATACCACCACGGTATCCGGGGCTAAGGCCATTGCTCAGGCCATTCTTGAAGTAAGAGAAACCGGGCTGAAAGTTCAAAGCCTGCAAAAATATTACGGCTAACCGCCGGATAGGACGAGAGAGTCTTCCATGAAAAAAGAGTATTGCGGTCTTTTCGGAATTTACGGCAATAAAGAAGCCGCCAGAATGACCTACTTCGGTCTCTATGCCCTCCAGCATCGGGGGCAGGAGTCCGCAGGCATTGTCACCTGGGATGGTGAGAAGATCCGCGAACAGAAAGGTATGGGCCTTGTGGCCGACGTGTTCAACGAACGGCATCTGAGTAAGGAACTCAAGGGCTCTATCGGTATGGGGCATATCCGTTACTCCACGACCGGTGCGTCACTTATTCGTAATGCCCAGCCGTTTCGGGTTCGCCATGGCGATCTGCAACTGTCCGTGGCGCATAACGGCAACCTCGTGAATACCTTTGAACTGCGTTCTGAACTTGAAGCCAGTGGGTCCATTTTCCAGACCACCATGGACACCGAGGTGTTCGCTCATCTGATCATTAAGTATCTGCATGAGTCCGAGACCCTCGAGGAGGCCATCGGCAAGGCGTGTGGTCGTGTGCGTGGTGCATATTCCATGCTCATCCTCGCCAATGACAAGATGATCGCGATCAAGGACCCCAATAGCTTCCGTCCTCTGGCTCTCGGACGGGTAGGGGATTCCTACGTGTTCGCTTCCGAGACTTGTGCCTTTGATCTTATCGAAGCCGAGTATTTGCGGCCTTTGGAAGCTGGCGAGATGGTGACCATCCACAAAGGAAAGCTTACTTCTTACCGTTTTGCCGAGAAAAAGAAGACCAGCAAGTGTATTTTCGAGCTGATCTATTTTGCCCGCCCTGACTCCTATGTTTTTGGCGATGTGGTTTACGAACGCCGAAAGGCCATGGGTGCAATGCTTGCCAAGGAAGCACCGGTGGATGCTGATTTTGTCATGCCGTTCCCGGATTCGGGTAACTACGCGGCAGTCGGTTATTCTCAGGAATCCGGCCTGCCGTTGGAACTTGCCATGATTCGTAACCACTACGTAGGCCGTACCTTTATCCAGCCCTCGCAGGATATGCGTGATTTTTCCGTGCGGGTGAAGCTCAATCCGGTCAAATCCATGATCAAGGGCAAGCGTATCGTTATCGTGGAAGATTCCATTGTTCGCGGTACGACCATTCGTGCCCGCGTCAAGAAGCTGCATGAGTTGGGTGCAAAGGAAATTCATCTGCGTGTGAGCTGTCCGCCCATCATGAACCCGTGTTTTTACGGCATTGATTTCTCCAGCAAGGGCGAGCTGATTGCAGCCAACCATACGCCGGAAGATATCGCCCGTTTCATGGGCATCGACTCCCTGCATTATCTGACCATTCCCGGTCTGCTTGATTCCGTGACCCAGAATGATTGGTGTCTGGCCTGTTTTGACGGCAAGTATCCTGTGCCGCTGTCTGACAGAGTCGGCAAGGATTGTCTTGAGGCAGAACCCGGCATCATCAAAGAGTTCTGCTAGCGGAGCGGGTGTATATGACATGCAATTCCGAAAGAACTGATTGGCTGAATCTGGCCCGTGAAGTCCTGGATATCGAAATCCAGGGCTTGGCAGCGGTTAAGGATCAGCTGGGTGAATCCTTTGTGGAAGCTTTGACTGCCATGGCCGAATGTGAAGGTCGTGTGGTCATTACGGGCGTTGGCAAATCCGGGTTGGTTGGGCGCAAGATAGCGGCCACTTTGTCCAGTACCGGAACTCCCTCTTTTTTCCTGCATCCTGTTGAAGGGGCGCATGGAGACATGGGGATGATCCGCAAGGAAGATGTGGTGATCGCCATGTCGAATTCCGGCGGTACGGATGAAGTGAATACCATTATTCCTGTGCTCCGGTCTCTTGGAGCCACGGTCATCGCCATGACGTCCAATACCGCGTCCGCCATGGCCCAACTTTCCGATATCTCCATCAAGGTCTGTGTACCGCGTGAAGCGTGTGCCCTTGGCTTGGCTCCGACGTCTTCCACCACCGCACAATTGGCCGTGGGCGATGCTTTGGCCGTCTGCCTTATGGAGTGGAAGTCCTTTGGCAAGGATGATTTCAAAAAGTATCATCCCGGTGGTTCTTTGGGACAGCGTTTGGCTATCTGTGTGGATCAACTCATGCATACGGATGACCTTCCTACTGTTCGGGAACATGTTTCTCTGGCGGTTGCTCTCAAGGAGCTTAATGACGGCGGACTTGGTCTGGTTGCCATTGTGGACGCCGCAAACCTTCTCAAGGGTGTGTTCTCGGATGGCGATGTGCGACGCCTTGTTTGTGACAATGCTCTTGATGGGGATCAGACAATCAGTGAAATTATGACCGTATCGCCTCGTCGAGCTGTAGCTGGCGATAGTTCGGCCCATGTTCTCGACGTGATGGAACGCAACGAAATCACTGTATTGCCTGTTGTGCGTGAAGACGGCACCTTGGCGGGCATGGTCCATATGCATGATCTGCTGGGCAAGGGTGAATTGCGTTTCTCCAACGGGCACAACGGGGAAGTCGGATAATCCGGCGGGTGCGGACAGTGTCCCAGAATCAGATTGACGACTCGGACGTTTGCAGACGGTGCTCCCTTCAGGGACCGACGTGTTGCCGTATCGCGAGTGGTCAGGAAGAATTTTGTTTTCCTCTTTCTCAGGTTGAGAAAGAGCGCATTCAAGAGCATGTTCCCTTTACAGGCGGCTTTGAGCTGTCACCCAACTCCAAGGCGTTTATTGACTTTGTCTGCCGGTTGTTTCCGGGAGAGGAAGATGCGGCGCGGGAGTTGTTTCCTGAGGGGAAGGAACATTTTCGATTGGCAGTTGATTCCATGGGAGCCTGTCGGTTTCTTGGCCCGGAAGGGTGCGAGATTCCCAAGGAAGCACGGCCTTATTACTGTCGTTTGTTCCCGTTTTGGATGGCGGGCTGTGACGTGACTTTTTTCGATTCCCCCACCTGTCTGGCTCGACGGGAGGGGAGAACGCTTGCAAGAATACTTGATCGCCTTGATACCAATAAGGCTACGGTCAAGGACCTGTATGGGCGATTGCGGCTTGTATGGGGCCTCGCGCCAAGAAAAGGCGCATGCCGGGTCAACAAAAAGTTCTGACGGATAGGTTATGAAAGTACTGAAAGTTTTGCTGATTATATTCCTTTTGTGCACGCTTGCCGGAGTCGGTGGTGCCGTGTGGATTTACAACTGGGCGGCCAGTGATCTGCCCGGTTTCAAGAATATTACGGACTACAATCCGCCGTTGGTGACCACTGTATATGCCAAGGATAATGAAGTTCTCGGGTATTTCTACAAGGAAAAACGATTTCTTGTGACCCTGGATCAGATGAGCCCATGGATTCCCAAGGCTTTTCTCGCTTCCGAGGATGCGAGTTTCTACGAGCATGACGGTGTGGATTTGACCGCAATCGCTCGTGCTTTTATGGCGAACCTCAGGGCAGGACATACTCGTCAGGGTGGGTCTACCATTACGCAGCAGATCATCAAACGACTGTTGCTGACCTCGGAAAAGAGCTACAAGCGCAAACTCAAGGAAGCGATTCTCGCCTTCCGGTTGGAAAATTATCTGACCAAGGAAGAGATTCTGACCATCTACCTCAATCATATATTCCTTGGCGCGCATTCGTATGGCGTTGAGGCTGCTTCCAGAACGTATTTTGCCAAGCACTCCAATGAACTGAGTATCGCGCAGGCGGCCATGTTGGCTGGGCTGCCCCAGGCACCGACCCGGTATAATCCATATAGGAACATGCGGCACGCTCGGAAGCGTCAGGAGTACGTGCTTGGTCAGATGCGCCATCTTGGTTGGATTACCCCTGAGCAATATCAGGAAGCCATGGATGAAGAGATCGAACTCAAGTCCATGCCGGACCCGTCCTGGAAGACCGGCGCCTATTATCTTGAAGAAGTACGCCGCTGGCTGATTTCCGAATATGGTGAGGATGCGACCTATAATGGCGGACTGACCGTGACCACGCCCTGCGACATGAAACATCAGAGAGCCGCGGAAAAGGCGGTTAAGCGGGGGCTGCTCAATTCGGCCAAACGTCGTGGCTGGACTGGACCCATTGGGAACTTCACCCCTGCTGACATGCCCGGAATTCTTGAAGAAGGACCGCAGGACACTGAAGAGATCATGGACAAGACCCGACTGATGAAGGCTTTTGTCACCAAGGTCGTTGCCGCAAAGGCTTCGGTGAGTTTTGGTATATTCAAGGGAGAAATCCCGATCAAGGCCATGTGGTGGGTGCGCGAACCGGATATCAAGAAATCTCACGAAGATGCCCCTAATCCCAAGGATGCTCGCAAGGTTCTCAAGAAGGGGGATGTGGTTTGGGTTACTGTTGCCAAGGCTCCCAAGGAAGAGGATGGCATTTGGACTCTTGATCTCGAACGAGAGCCGAATGTTGAAGGGGCTATAGTTTCCATTCAGCCTGATACTGGTGAAGTCGTTGCTCTCGTGGGTGGATACGCCTTTGAGAAGAGTCAATTCAATCGTGCCACGCAGGCTAAGCGTCAGCCTGGTTCCGCGTTCAAGCCCATCGTGTATTCAACGGCCATCGACAATGGTTTTACGCCGTCTACATTGGTTTTGGATGCGCCAATCGTCTACGCCAACGACGAAGAGGGCAAGCTGTGGCGTCCTCAGAACTTTGAAGGGACGTTTGATGGCCCGGTTCTGTTGAGGACGGCTCTGGTCAAGTCCAAGAACTTGTGCACTATTCGTGTGGCGCAGAAAATTGGCATCCGTAAGATTATCGAACGGGCCAAGGCCATGGGACTTAAAACAGAATTCCCGCATGATTTGTCTGTGTCTCTCGGTTCAGCTGTAGTTTCACTGATGAACTTGTGCGAAGCATATACTGCATTTCCTCGTGGCGGTTCCTATGTGAAACCGCGTATGGTCCTGTCGGTGAAATCCGCTTGGGGTGAAGATTTGTTCACATCGGCTCCTGAAATATCGGATGCCATCAGTCCGCAGACCGCTTTTATCATGTCTACCATGATGAAGCAGGTCGTCCAGAATGGTACCGGTTGGCGTGCACGGGTTCTCAAACGACCTGTGGCAGGAAAGACCGGAACCTCCAACAACGAGCAGGACGCTTGGTACATGGGGTTCTCCCCGTATTTGCTGACAGGCGTGTATGTCGGGTTTGACGAATTGACGCCCATGGGCAAGTGGGAAACTGGTTCTCGTGCGGCCAGCCCTATCTGGGTCAGCTACCGCAAGGCCGTTGAAAAAGATTATCCGTATGAGGACTTCACCGAACCTCCGGGAATTGTTATGGTCCGGGTAGATGGCACCACGGGCAAGCTCGCATCGCCGTCTTCGGCCAAGGAATTTTTCCTGCCGTTCAAGGTCGGATCTGAGCCCACGGAAATGTCTCGGTCCGGAGGGAGCGGCAGTAGCGGTGACGGTCCTGTCTCCGACGATGATCTGTTTAAACAGACCTTCTAGCTTAGGGGGAACCCATGGATCTCGAACTCTATCAGGTAGACGCATTTGCTGACAGTGTGTTCAGTGGCAATCCGGCGGCGGTCATTCCTTTGTATGAATGGCTTTCCGACGAGTTGATGCAGAATATCGCCATGGAAAACAATCTGTCTGAGACAGCGTTTTTCGTGCGCAAAGGCGAGTATTTCGAGTTGCGGTGGTTCACTCCGGAAAATGAAGTCGACCTGTGCGGCCATGCAACATTGGCAAGCGCGCATGTCCTTTATGAACATCTTGATTATGATGATCCCGTCGTGGTTTTCGAGACCAAGAGTGGACGATTGTTTGTGGACCGTGAAAACGGCTTTTATTCTATGGATTTCCCGGCATGGCCGTTTCATGAGATACAGGTGACCGAACGAGTGGC
>Ga0070729_10002467_pt1 | contig 23803 bp, 23 predicted proteins | sample tdDd472_FD_66725 | JGI IMG/M metagenome (GOLD analysis project Ga0070729, IMG submission 66725) | Marine sediment microbial communities from the Atlantic coast under amendment with organic carbon and nitrate - tdDd47.2 | ecosystem: Environmental > Aquatic > Marine > Coastal > Sediment | place... | reverse complement strand
GTCCCGATAGCGCGCTAGCCCCGGGCCAGCTCCTCGACCCGTTCCAGCAGGCGGTGGAGCGGCCCGTCGGCGATGCCCAGCGCCTCCAGATGGCGGACCGTGTTCTCCAGATAGGCGCGGTTGGGACCGCGCTTGCCGGCGCTGAACGCGATCTGGCGCGCCGCCGTCTCTTCCTCCAGGCGCCCGGCATATTGCGGGTGGGCGCGATCGACGACGAAGGCATGCGCCGTCACCGGCCCGCCCGCGGTCAGCACCCGCACCCGGCGGTCGTGATAGACCCGTTCGGTCATCTCGCGCGCGTACAGATAATCCATCACCGCTTGCGCCTTGGCGGCGGCGACCCGGAAGACCATCCCCCGGCAACTGCCGCCCCGATCCAGCCCCAGAACCAGGCCGGGATGGGACGGGGTGCCCCGGTAATTGAACGAGCGGATGCAAAAGGCCCGATGATAGCCGCGCAAGAGACCGGGGCGCGCCTCGACGAAGTCGAAGCCCGGGTCCCACATCAGCGAGCCATAGGCGAACACCCAGATATCGGTCATTGGGGGCGGAAGATGGAGGTTGGCGGCGGATCAGCCGCGGGCGAGGAAGCCGGCGAGCGCCGCGTTGAAGGCGTCGGCCTGCTCGATGTTCGACAGATGGGCGGCATGATCCAGCAGGACGAGCTCGGCACCCGGAATGGCGTCGCGGATCGCCTCGGCGGCGGCCGGCGGCGTCGTCTCGTCCCGGTCGCCGACGATGCAAAGCGTCGGCGCCGCGATCGCCTTCAATCGGGACGTGGCGTCCAGCCCGGCGATCGCCCGGCAGGCACCGACATAGCCGTCGACCGGCGTGCGCAGGATCAGATCGCGGATCCGCGCCACCTCGTCGGGGCGGGTCTTATGGAAAGCCGGCGTGAACCAGCGCGCCAGGGTCGGCGCCGCCAGGGCCGCCAGCCCGTCCTTCTCGGCGACGCGGACCCGCTCCGCCCACATCTCGGGGTCGGGCATCTCGCTCGCCGTGTCGCACAGGACCAGCCGGTCCAGCCGCTCCGGATGGGCCAAGGCGAACAGCTGGCCGATCATGCCGCCCATCGACAGGCCGACGAAATGGACCCGCTCGACCCCCAGCGCCTGCAACAGCCCATGGACATCGGCGACCAGGACCTCCGGACCGTAGGGGGCGAGGGTGACCTCGCTGCCGCCATGGCCGCGAATGTCGTAGCGCAGGACGCGGTAGTCGCCGGCGAAGGCGGCGGCCTGGGCGTCCCACATCTCCAGCCCGGAGGCCAGGCTGTGGCTGAACAGGATCACCGGCGCGTCCGCCGGCCCGTCGAAGCGGTAGCGGATGCCGATGCCGTTGGCGATGATGCGGTCGCTGCTTGCCGGCATGGTCACGGTTGGGACGCCCGCCTCCTTTCCCGTCGATCCGTCGTTTGACACCCGTCCCCGCGCCCGATAAGAGCGGGACCGCCTATACAATCACCGGACGAGGCTTCTGCCAACCATCGCCGATGCGCAAGCGCCTGTACATCCTCGTCACCGCCGCCCTGGTCCTTCTGGGCGCCCTCTATACCGGCCTCTGGTGGTGGGCGGCCGGCGCCTTGCGCGACCGGGTCGAGGCGCTGGCGGCCGCGCGCACCGAGACCGGCCTGCCGACGCGTTTCCAGACCCTCGCGATCGGCGGGTTTCCCGTCGCCCTTCGGGCCCGGATCGACGGCGCCGAGGCGGCCCTCGACGGCCCCCTCGCCGGCCTGACATGGCGGGGCGCGAGGCTGGTCGCGGCCGTCCGCCCCTGGGCGCCCCGCCGGGTCGAGTTGCGCCTGGACGGCCGCCAGGAAATCACGGGACCGGACGGCCCCGTGCTGACGGCGAGCGGCCGCAGCCTGGCCGCCGATCTGCGGCTGGACGGAGCCGGCCGCGCGGCGCGCATCGACGCCCGCCTGCGCGACCTTCTCCTGACGCCCGCGACCGGCGCGGCGCTGGCGGTCGCGGCGGCCGACATCACCTATCGCGCCGACGGCGAGACGGACGAGCCAGGCCCGGCCCTCGCCCTCGACGCCGCCGATATACGCCTGCCGGCTGCCGCCGGCGGCGCGCTGGGGCGCCATGTGGCGCGGCTGATCGTCGACGGCCGGCTGGCGGGCGACCTTCCCGCCGATAGCAGCGCGGCGGCGCTGGCCGCCTGGCGCGATTCCGGCGGCACCCTGGAGATCACCCATGCCGAGGCGCGCTGGGGCCCCTTGCATATGGCGGCGACCGGGACCCTGGCCCTGGACGCCGAGATGCGCCCCTTGGCCGCCTTCGCCGCGCGGATCGTCAATTACGAGGCCGCCCTCGACCTGTTCGCCGCCGAGGGCGTGTTGGCGCCGCGCGAGGCGGCGATCGCCAAGACCGTCTTCGCCCTGGTCGCCCGGCGCCCGGCCGACGGCGGCCCCGCGTCGCTGGAGGCGGCGCTGACGATCCAGGACGGGCGGCTCAGCGTCGGTCCGGTGCCCTTGTTCGACGTTCCGCCGCTGAACCTGCCGAACTGACGGCGGGAGTCAGGCCTGCTTGGCCTCGATGACGCTGCGCCGGATGGCGCGGGTGCGGCGGAAGGTCTCTTCCAGCTTGTCGCCTTCGCCCCAGCGGATCGCCCGCTGCAGGGCGCTGAGATCCTCGCTGAAGCGGCCGAGAACCTCCAGCACCGCCTCGCGATTATTGAGGAAGACGTCGCGCCACATGATCGGGTCCGACGCCGCGATCCGGGTGAAGTCCCGGAAGCCGCCGGCGGCGAACTTGACCACCTCGGCCTCCAGGGAATCCTCCAGGTCGGTGGCGGTGCCGACGATGGTGTAGGCGATCAGATGCGGCAGATGCGAGGTAATCGCCAGCACCCGGTCGTGATGGCCGGCGTCCATTTCCTCGACCAGGCTGCCGCAGCCGCGCCAGAAGGCGGCAAGCCGCTCGACCGCGCCGGCGTCGGTGCCGGGCGGCGGGGTCAGGATGCACCAGCGCCCGTCGAACAGCTCGGCGAAGCCGGCCTCGGGGCCCGAATGCTCGGTGCCGGCCACGGGATGGCCGGGGATGAAATGGACCCCGTCGGGAACCAGGGGGCCGATATCGCGGATCACCGCCTGCTTGACCGAGCCGACATCGCTGAGAATCGCGCCGGGGGCGAGATGCGGGGCGATCTCGGCGGCGATGGCGGCATAGGCGCCGACCGGGGTGCAGACCATCACCAGGTCGGCGCCGGCGACGCAGGCGGCGGCGTCGGGAGCCACCGCGTCGACGATCCCCATCTCGGCGACCTTGGCGCGGGTCTCGGCGCTGCGCGCGGTGGCGACGATCCGTTTCGCCAACCCCGCGCGCCGCGCGATCCGGGCCAGGGACGAGCCGATCAGCCCGACCCCGATCAACGCCAGGCAATCGAAGGGCGGCGGGGTGGTCGGCGCGGCGTCAGTCATCCGTCCCGCCTCCGCCGGCAACCATGAAATCGGCCAGCGCGCCGGCCACCGCCCGGTTTTCCTCTTCCCGGCCGATGGTGATGCGCAGGCAGTCGGGCAAGCCGTAATCGGCGACCGCGCGGGCGATGATGCCGCGGGCGTTGAGGAACCTGTCCGCCGCCGCCGCGTCGCGCCCGCCATCGCCCGGAAAGCGCACCAGCAGGAAGTTGGCGACGCTGGGGTAGGCATGAAGTCCGCATTCGGTCAGCTTTTCGGCCAGCCAGGGCAGCCATCGGTCGTTATGGGCGCGGGTCGCCTCGGCATGGGCGGTGTCGGCCAGCGCCGCGATCGCGGCGGCCTGGGCCGGGGCGGTCACGTTGAAGGGCGGCCGCAGCCGGTTCAGGATGTCGGCGACCGGTTCCGGGCAATAGGCCCAGCCGACGCGCAGCCCGCCCAGCGCGTAGAGCTTCGAGAAGGTCCGGGTCATCACCACATTGTCGTGGTCGTCGACCAGCCTCTCGCCGGCGGTGTAATCGTTGCGCCCGACATATTCGGCATAGGCCGCGTCGATGACCAGCAGTACGTTGTCGGGCAGCCCGGCGCGCAGTCGGCGCAGCGCCGCCTCGTCGATATAGCTGCCGGTGGGATTGTTCGGATTGGCGAGGAACAGAACCCGGCTGCGCGGGGTCACGCAGTCGAGCAGCGCGTCGACATCGGCGGTGAGGTCGGTCTCCGGCGCCGCGACCGGGCGCGCGCCGACGCCGCTGGCGGTGATCGCGTACATGGCGAAGCCATGGGCCGAGCGCAGGATCTCGTCGCCGGGCCCGGCATAGGCGCGCGCGAGCAGGGCGAGCAGCTCGTCCGACCCGGCGCCGCAGACGATGCGCGCCGGATCGAGGCCGAAGCGCGTCCCGATGGCGGCGCGCAGATCGGCGCAGGCGCCGTCGGGATAGCGGTGCAGGTCCGGTGCCAGGGCGCGGTAGGCCTCCATCGCCTTGGGGCTCGGCCCCAGCGCGCCCTCGTTGGAGGACAGCTTGATCGCCTCCGATTTCTCCTCCAGGCGCGATTTGCCGCCCTTGTAGGGCTTGATCTCCAGGATCCCCGGCCGGGGGACGAGGCCGCTCATTGGGCGGCCGCCTCGACGCCGAGGTCCGCCGCCGAGATCGGCTCGGCATAGCCGCCCAGGACCGTCGCCGCGTGGATCGTTCCGTCGCCCTTGCGCGTCAAATCCCCGACCCGCCTGTCGTCGGCCGCGATCATGCCGTCCACCTCCACCAGATGCAGGTCGGTCCCCTCGCCGCCATTCCCGCGCAACACCGCGACCGGTGTCGGCGACGGCGCGAACGCGCCCAGCGCCTCGCGCAGCCGCGGCCGGCTGACCCCGGACGTGGTCTCGACCGCGAGGAAGCTGCGGTCGCGGCCGGTCGCTTCCGCCGAGTGACGGCCGACGAGCAGTCCCCGAACGGCATCGCCCCGGTCCCGCGCGGCGCCGATGAAGGGCAGGCCGGCGACGATCCGGGGCGGGTTTTCGTCCTTGGCGATCAGATGCCGCCACCAAGGGTCGGAATGGGATTCGTGCGGCCAGGGCAGGAGCCCGACCGTGGCGGTGCCGTCCCGCAAGGCGGCGAAGACCTGCCCGGTCCGGCTGTAGGCGGTCATCGGCGCTTCGGTGCCGAAATGGTCGCGCGCCAGGCCCAGATAGCCGCGATGGTCCTTGGGCGCGAACACGGCGACGGCGAACGGCCCTTGCAGGCACAGGGTGGCGCCCATGATCTCGCGCCAGACGCGGACCAGCGCCCCGGCGGGAAAGGCGCCGCGATGGCGCGCGACCAGCCCCCGCAACACCAGGGCCTCGCGCCCCGGCCGGAAGAAGGCCGCGCCGTCGCCCGCCGCTTTCTTGATCTCGCCGATTCGGCGCGTCACCTGGACCCGCTTCATGATCAGATCGTGAAGCGACCGGTCGATGCCGTCGATCTCGTCGCGCAGGCTGTCGAGTTCGTCGTCTTTCGCCGCCATGTCCGATCGCCGCCACGTCCGATTCGGCGTGCTTTTCCACCAAAAAAGCCGGCCAGCGCGGGCCGGCGCGAAGGGCGAATAGTAGTAGTCCCCCGCCCGCCCAAAAGCAAAGAAAACATTGACAGATTCGGCCACCCGCCCCTAGCAATGCTCGCTTCGCGACAGGACGCGGAACCGGGCGCGGCCGGCTGCCGCGCGGGCGACGGGACGCAAATCCGGTGCATCAGAACGGGCATCTGCGGATCGACAGCTCTCGCCTGCCGGGACACCGGCTGGACGTGGGCGAGGATGCCCCCTTGCGCCTGGATTGCGGGATCGATTTCGCCCCCTTCACCATCGCCTATCAGACCTACGGCAAGCTGAACGCGGATCGCAGCAACGCGATCCTCGTCTGCCATGCGCTGACCGGCGATCAATTCCTCCTCGAATCGCCCCTGGCGCCCGACCGGCCGGGCTGGTGGCACCAGATCGCGGGCCCCGGCAAGCCGCTGGACACGGACCGCTATTTCCTGATCTGCGTCAATGTCCTAGGCGGCTGCATGGGGACCACCGGGCCGCGCGAGATGGACCCGCGCACGGGCAAGCCCTACGGGCTGGGCTACCCGGTGATTACCATCGCCGACATGGTGCGCGCCCAGGCCCGGGTCGTCGACCATCTGGGCATCGACCAGCTCTTTTGCGTGATCGGCGGGTCGATGGGCGGCATGCAGACCCTGGAATGGGCGGCGAGCTACCCGGAGCGGGTCTTCGCCGCCGTGCCCATCGCCACGACGGCGCGCCATTCGGCCCAGAACATCGCCTTCCACGAAAGCGGCCGGCAGGCGATCATGGCCGATCCGGACTGGTGCGGCGGCGACTATCTCAATCAGGACCGCCACCCCCATCGCGGCCTGGCGGTCGCGCGCATGGTCGCCCATGTCACCTATCTGTCGGAGCCGTCCCTGCACCGCAAGTTCGGCCGCCGCCTGCAGGACCGCGCCACCGTGACCTACGGCTTCGAGGCCGACTTCCAGGTCGAGAGCTATCTGCGCCATCAGGGCTCGACCTTCGTCGATCGGTTCGACGCCAACTCGTACCTCTATATCACCCGGGCGATGGACTATTTCGACCTCGCCGCCGAACATGGCGGGGTGCTGGCCAACGCCTTCCGGGGCACCCCGACGCGCTTCTGTTTGGTCTCGTTCACCAGCGACTGGCTGTACCCGACCGCCGAGAGCCGGACCGTCGTCCAGGCCCTGAACGCGGTCGCCGCAAGGGTCAGCTTCGTCGAGATCGAGACCGATGGCGGCCACGACGCCTTCCTGCTGGACGAGCCGGAGCTGAAGGCGACCCTGAACGGCTTCCTCGACGGCTGCGCGGCGGCCCGCGGGCTGGCCGAGACGCCCCGGTAACCGGGCGGTGACGGGCCGATCATGACGGACGACACCCGCCCGAGCGCGCCAACGCCGACGGGCGCGCCGATCCGCGCCGATCTGCAACTCGTCGCCGACATGGTGACGCCCGAAAGCCGGGTCCTGGACGTGGGCTGCGGCGACGGCAGCCTGCTCGACTATCTGGTCCATGCCAAGCAAGTCGACGGGCGCGGCATGGAGATCAGCCAGGCCGGCGTCAACGCCTGCGTCCGCCAGGGCCTGTCGGTGATCCAGGGCGACGCCGACACCGATCTGGTGAACTATCCCGACGGGGCGTTCGACTTCGTCATCCTCAGCCAGACCTTGCAGGCGACCCGCGACCCCAAGGGCGTCCTGGTCGAGCTATGCCGGATCGGACGCCGGGCGATCGTCTCGATCCCCAATTTCGGCTATTGGCGGGTCCGCGCCCAGCTCCTGTTCGGCGGCCGGATGCCGGTGACCGACTGCCTGCCGCTGCCCTGGCATGCGACCGACAGCATCCATCTGTGCACGATCCATGATTTCGTCACCCTGTGCGCCGAGCTGGGGCTCGCCGTCGAGCGCAGCCTGATCCTGGATCATGTTGGCCGACCGCGCCGCTTCGACCCCGGCGGCCGCGCCGCCAACCTGTTGGGCGAACAGGCGGTCTTCCTGCTCAGGAACGGCTAGGCATCGGCGCGACGACGCGGCGGCGGCGGCGTGCCCGCGCTGCTTCCGGATGGCCGGCATAGAGCTGCTTGCCGGCCTCGATCATGAACACCCCGCCGACCCCGCGCATATAGCGTTCGCCCAGCCGCTCCCAGGCCGGCGCCGTGGCCCGCGCCAGGCGCGATTTGGTCGGCAGCATATAGAGGCCGGGCTGGGTCCGGAGCGGCACGAACAGGGTCTCGCGCAACAGCCGCGAGAGCTGAGCCGGCGTAAAGGCCTGGCCGCGGCCGAAGGGGGTGCGCTCGAGCTGCGCCCACAGGCCGCGCCGGTTGGGCACCAGGACCAGAAGCCGGCCGCCGCCGGCCATCACCCGCCAGACCTCCCGCATCATGCGCCGCCACTGCTCGCTGAACTCCAGCGCGTGGACGAGGAGGACCCGGTCGAACAGATTGTCGGCGAAGGGCAGCTCCGCCTCGTCGGCGAGCAGGGACTGGCCCGGCCCGTCGGGCGGCCAATGCAGGACCCCCTGCCCCGCCGGCATCACGGCGGCGATGGCGGCCGCGTCGTCGCGGAAGGCCCGCAGATAGGGGGTGGCATAGCCGATGCCCAACATCCGGCCGCCGCCGAGATCGGGCCACAGCGCCCGCATCCGCCCGCGCAAGGTCCGCGACGCCGCGCCGCCCAGGGGCGAGGCGTAGAAATCCCGCAGATCGACCACATCGGTCCACATGCCCGGAGCTTAGCACGACCCGCCGCTGGCGACGGGCGGCGGCGGGCGGTAAGGTTCGCGGAAAACGGACGCGGCACGGGCGCCGCCCCAGAAACAGGAGCCACCCATGAAGCTGATCGCCATGACGACCTCGCCCTTCGTGCGCAAGGTCACCGCCGTCGCCGCCGAAATCGGCCTCTCCGACCGGATCGAGATCGTCCCCCAGGACATGACCGACCGGAGCAACGTCATCGCCAAGGTCAACCCCATCGGCAAGGTGCCGAGCCTGATCCTGGAGGACGGCGAGGCCCTCTTCGATTCGCGGGTGATCTGCGAATATCTGGACGGGCTGCATGACGGGCCGAAGCTGTTCCCGGCCGACGGCATGGCGCGCTTCCGCGCCCTGCGCATGCAAGCGGTCGCCGACGGGATCGGCGACGCGATGGTGGTGTTGCGCACCGAAACCCTGCGCAAGCCCGATATGCAATCGCAAAGCTCGATCAAATACCAGACCGCCAAGCAGCAACGCTGCCTGGATTTCATCGAGGATCGGGCGGACGGCTTCGCCGGCACCGACCCCGGCGCCGCCCTCGATATCGGCGAGATCGCCGCCGCGGCGGTCATCGACACCCTGACCCGGCGCGACCCGGACGCGGCCTTCACCGCCGCGCGGCCGAAGCTTACCGCCTGGCACGCCGCGATGCGCGCGCGGCCTTGTATCCGCGACACGGCGCCGACGGCGGATTGAGCCGCGACCGGGGAAGGCCGGGCCGGCGGATCGCCGGCTCGCGCCCGGGCGTCGGGTGATGTTGGGCGTCAGGTGATGCCGGGCGTCAGGTGATGTACTGGCCGCCGTTGACGGTCAGGGTCGATCCGGTCACGAAGCCGGCGTCGTCGGAGGCCAGGAACAGGACCGCGCGGGCGATGTCGTCGGCCTCGCCCAACCGGCCGACCGGGATGGTGGCGATGATGCTCTGGAGCACGTTCTCGGGCACCGCGGCGACCATGTCGGTGTTGACATAGCCCGGCGCCACGACGTTGACGGTAACGCCCTTGCGCGCCCCTTCCTGAGCCAGGGCCTTGGTGAAGCCGATGATGCCGGCCTTGGCCGCCGAATAGTTGGTCTGGCCCATCTGCCCCTTCTGGCCGTTGATCGACGAGATATTGACGATCCGCCCGAACCCGGCGGCGCGCATCGGCTCGATCGTCAGCCGGCACATGTTGAAACAGGAGGTCAGGTTGGTGTCGATCACCGCCCGCCACTGGTCCGGCGTCATCTTGTGCAGGACCGTGTCGCGGGTGATGCCGGCATTGTTGACCAGCACCTCGACCGGCCCCAGCGCGTCGGCCACCTGGGCCAGCCCCTTCTCGCAGGCGGCGTAGTCGGCGACGTCCCATTTGAAGGTGGCGATGCCGGTCGCGTCACCGAACGCGGCGGCGGCTTCGTCGTTGCCCTGATAGGTTGCGGCCACCTTGTATCCGGCGGCGGCCAAGGCCTTGGCGATGCCGGCACCGATACCGCGGGTACCGCCGGTCACCACTGCGACTCGGGTCATCTTCGAGACTCCTGACTCATCGGGGGTAGAAATTCGAGGCTAATTCGAGGCCGTATCTAAAGGCTTTACGCCCGTAAAGAAACCGGAATCCCTTGGGGTCCTGCGTCAATCGCGGGCGAGGCACATGGCGATGCCCATGCCGCCGCCGATGCACAGCGTCGCGAGGCCCTTCTTGGCGTCGCGCGCCGCCATGGCGTGCAGCAGGGTGACCAGGACTCGGGTTCCCGAGGCGCCGATCGGATGGCCCAGCGCGATGGCGCCGCCATTGACGTTGACCTTGTCGGTATCCCAACCGAGATCCTTGTTGACGGCGCAGGCCTGGGCGGCGAACGCCTCGTTGGCCTCGACCAGATCCAGATCGTCGATGCTCCAGCCGGCCTTCTCCAGGGCCAGGCGGCTGGCCGGGATCGGGCCCGAGCCCATGATCGCCGGATCGACGCCGGCCTGGGCCCAGGAGACGATCCGCGCCAGCGGCCGGATGCCGCGCCGCTCGGCCTCGGCGGCGCGCATCAGCACCACCGCGGCGGCGCCGTCATTGATGCCCGACGCATTGCCCGCCGTCACCGTGCCGTCCTTGGCAAAGGCCGGGCGCAGCGCCGCCAGCCCTTCCAGGGTCGCGTCATGCTTGGGATACTCGTCGGCGTCGACGACGGTCTCGCCCTTGCGGGTCTTGACCGTCACCGGGACGATCTCGTCGGCGAAGGCGCCGGCCTTCTGGGCCGCCGCCGCCTTTTGCTGGGAGGCGAGGGCGAAGGCGTCCTGCTCGTCGCGGGTGATCTGCCAGCGCTCGGCGACGTTCTCGGCCGTGTTGCCCATGTGATAGCCGTTGAACACGTCCCACAGCCCGTCCTTGATCATCGTGTCGATGAACTCGACCGAGCCCATCTTGGCCCCGGCGCGCAGATAGGCGCAGTGGGGCGCCTGGCTCATGCTCTCCTGGCCGCCGGCGACGACGATGGCCGAATCGCCGCTGAGGATGCCCTGGGCGCCGAGGGCGACGGTCTTCAGGCCGGACCCGCACATATGGTTGACCACATAGGCCGGCACCTCGACCGGCAGGCCGGCGGCCATCGCCGCCTGGCGGGCCGGGTTCTGGCCGGTGCCGGCGGTCAGGATCTGGCCCATCACCACCTCCGAGACCTCGGCCGGGGCGACGCCGGCACGGTCCAGCGCCGCCGAAATCGCGGTTTCGCCCAGCGCCGAGGCCGGCAGGCCCCCGAAGGCGCCGTTGAAGGACCCGACCGGGGTCCGCGCGGCGCCGGCGATGATGATATCGGTCATGGCAGAAGCTCCCTCATCCCCGAAACGGGCTATGCTGCAACGCAGCATAATTTATCAGGGCACGGCCGCCCTGTCACGCGCTTTCCAGGGCCGGGCCCCGCGCCGCACGCCGGCACGCCGTCTAGCCCGCCGTCGCCGTCAGCCACGCGGCCAGGGGGTGCCAGAGCTGGCTGGCGGCGCGAGCGCCGACGATCATGCCGGTATGGCCCGATTCGACCTCCAGCCGGTGCGGCGACGGCAGCGCGTCGGCCAGCGCCGCCGCCGAGGCGTAGGGCACCAGCCGGTCGCGGCGCGGCAGGGCAACCAGGGCGGGAACGCGGAGCGCGGCCGGGTCAATGACCGTCCCCGCCACCCGCCAGGCGCCGCGCGCCGGCGCGTTGTCCACATACCAACCTTGCAGGCAGTCGCGGGCGACGCCGGCGGCGAGCGGCACGCCGTCATTGACCCAATCCTCGACCGCCACATAGTGGGCGGTCTCGGGCGCGGCGGGATCGCGGCCGGCGAAGGCGGCGAACTTGCGCGCCGCCTGCATCGGATCGAGGGCGAGGAAGCCGAGTTGGAGGAGATCCACCGGCACCGTGCCCAGCGCGTCGCCGACGGTTTGCGCGAACCGGGCGACATAGGTGAGCGCGACCGGCGGGAACGACGCCTCGGCGTGAAAGTCCCAGGGCGTGGCGAGCAGCGCGAGGCCGGCGATGTCCTGCGGCCGGCGCGCGGCCAGCGCCAGGGCCAGCAGCCCGCCCATGCAATAGCCGGCAACGATGGGCGGGCGCCCGCAGGCGGCGGCGACGGCGTCCAGCGCCGGCTCCAGCCGCCGGCGGACATAGGCGGCGACGTCGAAGCCCGCCTCCGCCGGTCCCGGCGCCCCCCAATCGACGAGAAAGGGCCGCAGCCCCCGCCCCGCCAGATGGCGCGTCAGGCTGCGTTCGGGCGACAGGTCCAGGATGTAGGAGCGGTTGACCAGCGACGGCACGAACAGGACCGGCGCGCCGTCGGCGGCTCCCGGCGCAAGCGCCCCGAAATCGAACAGCCGCGCGGCACCCGCGCGCCACAGGACCGGCGGGTCGGGCAGGTCGCGGCGGTAGGGATGGACGCGATAGGCGTCGATCCCGTCCAGGAACCGCGTCAGCCGGCGGTGCGCCTCCCCGGCAAGGGCAGGGGCGAGGCTGTCAGTCGGAACGCCGCGGGCGTCGCTTTCCAGCGCCGCCGCCGCCGCCGCGAGGCCGGTCCTCCAAAGCAGCGAGCCGCGCCTCCATTGCATCAAGGCGGGCACGGAGCTCGTCCAGACCGCCAGCGCCGCCCCGAGATGGGCCGGCAGCGGCCTCGGTCCCTGGCGCGCCGCCGGCGGCGCGCGCCCGGTCGGGATTTCCACCGTCATCGGTCTTCGCCTCCGTCTGGCCGCCGAGATCCGGTGCCGCGCCCGGCGCCGTCAGGGCGGTGAAGAAGCGCCCCATCGCCTCGACCAGGGCGGGCTCGCGCCACGGGCCGGCGGACTGGGCCTGCCACAGGTCGAGGAATCGCCGAGCGAGGTCTTCCGGATCGGGCGGTGCGGCCATGACGGCACTATATCGGAGCCCGCGGCCGGGGCGAAGCCCCGGCGTCGCGGCGACGGGGACGCCGCGGCCCCGAAAGGGCGGCGCCCTGCGGCAGCGCAGCACGGCCAGTTGCGCATTGCAGCAAGATCGCGAAATCTTTATATAGAAGGCGAACGGCGCAAGGGCCGCGAGCCCCGGAAGCGCCCTTTACCGGGGATTTGGAGAAAAGAGCTTATGGCGCGGAATAAAACGGCCGGCGACTCTCCGATACTGATCAAGAAATATGCGAACCGCCGGCTCTACAATACGGCGACCAGCAGCTACGTAACCCTCGATTATCTATGCCAGATGGTGCGGGACGGCGAGGACTTCACCGTCCAGGACGCCCGCACCAAGGAGGACATCACCCATTCGGTCCTCACCCAGATCATCGTCGAGGAGGAGGCCAAGGGCGCCAACCTCCTGCCCATCGGTTTCCTCCGCCAATTGATCTGCTTCTATGGCGACCGGCTACAAGCCCTGGTGCCGAGCTATCTGGAAAGCAGCATGACGGCGTTCGCCGACAGCCAGGAGACGATGCGGCGGCGGGTCGAGGAGGCGATGGGCGGCCTCAACCCCTTCGCGTCGCTGGAGGAGATGGGCCGGCAAAACCTGGCCATGTTCCAAAAGGCGCTGACGATGATGACCCCCGGGGCCGCCGGCGGCAATGGCGCCGAGACCACCGAGACGCCTGGCAACGGCGCGGCGGCCGGCAATGGCGGCGAGGGCGGCGAAGGCGATGGCGCGGCCGAAAGCCAGATCGACGCGCTGCGCCGCAAGCTCCTTGCCCTGGAAAAGCAGATCGACACGATCGCCAAGAAGCGGGCCGACTAGCACCCTCCGCGCGGCGCGGCGCCGGTCGCGCGCGCCTTATCCCTCGGCGACCAGCACCGCCGCCGGCGGCGTGGCGATGGCGTCCCGCCAGGGACGCTCGATGGCCGGCCGGCCGAAATAATAGCCCTGCAGGAAATCGAGCCCCTGGCGGGCGAGGATGTCGGCGTCCTCGGCGGTCTCGACGCATTCGGCGACGGTGGCGAGGCCGAAACTTTGGGCCATCCCCAGCAGGGTGCGCACGAAAAGCTGATTGTCCAGATTGGTGCTGACATTGCGCACGTAATAGCCGTCGATCTTCACCGAATCGGCGTTGAGGAACTTGATGTAGCGCAGCGAGGTATGGCCGGCGCCGAAATCGTCCAGCGCCACCCGGCAGCCCAGATCGCGCATGCGCGCCACCAGCTTGGCCGATTCCTCGATCTCGTGCAGGGCCGCGGTCTCGGTGATCTCCAGGATCAAGCGGGCGGCGATCTCGGGACGGTTGCGCAACAGCGCCACCAGATGCTGGAGCCAGCTCCGGTCGCCCGCGGTCAACCCGGAAATGTTGACCGCGAGTTGGATCTCGTCGTTGCCGTCCAGCTCCTCGACCGCCAGCTCCAACGCCCGGCGGTCGATCATCTTGATCAACCCCATCTGTTCGACCACGGGGACGAAATGGGCGGCCGGAATCAGGCTCCCGTCCGGCGCCTGCATGCGCATCAGGCATTCGTAATGATCGACGGCGTGGGTCCGGGCGTCGACCACGGGCTGGTAGGCGAGCAGGAGGGAATCGTCCTTCAGCGCCGTCTGCACCTGCTTGACCACATCCATGCTCAGCGCGTGGTCGCTGCGCTGCTTCTCCGACGGGGTATGGGCGACGAAGCAGTTGCGCCCGGAACCCTTGGCCTCGGCCAGGGCGTCCTCGGCCCGGTTCATGACATCATGGGCGGTCCGCATGACGCCAGGGAAAGACACCACGCCGATCGAGACGGTGACATGGACGGCGCCATTGGGGGTTTCGATGGACTCCTGCCCGGCGGCCTTGAGGATCTTTTCCGCGGTCGCGGCGAGCGCCGATTCCGGGCAATGGCCGAGGAGGACCCCGAACCGGTCGCCGCCGACGCGGCCGACCACGTCGGACGCCCGCACGCTTCGGTCCAGCCGTTCGCCGATGGCGACGATGATCGAATCGGCGGTCTCGTAGCCGAAGACCGTGTTGACCATGCCCAGATTGTCGATCCCGACCTGGAGATAGGCGCCCTGGACGTCGTAGCGAATGGCATAGGACAGCGCGCTGTCCAGCGCCTCGCACAGGCGCTGGCGGTTGAAACGGCCGGTCAGCGTGTCGTAGTTGGCGAGATATTCGAGATGCGCCTCGCGCTCCTTGCGCGCGGTCACGACCCGCAGAATGCCCGTCAGGCGACGGCCCTTCCTTTCCCGGACGACGCCGCCCCGATCATGGACCCAGACGAAGCGGCCATCGGCGGCGCGCAGCCTGAACTCGCAGTCATAGTCGGCCCCGCCGCCCAGATGGTCGTCGATTTCCTTCAGCCGTCGGGGAAGGTCTTCCGGATTGACATGCCCGTTCAAGGTCGCGCCATCGCCCGGACAGGCGGCGGCAGCGCAGCGGAACAAGCCGCCGACATCGCCGCGCCAATGGATTTCGTCGCTGTCCAGGTCCCAGCTATAGGCGACATCGCCGGACGCGGCCAACAACTCGGCCAGGTCCGACGCGCCCTCCGGCGACGGCAATCGCCCCCCCGGTCCCTCGCTCGCCCGCCGTGCATCGCGCACTTGTCCTTACCTCCTACATGAAGGTCCGCGTTCGACCGGTATGGACACCGCCCCACGCGCGATGACCCTACGCCCCAATCCCTCAACAAAACGTTAAGCCGCGCGCGCCCGACAAAACGCCACCGGGCCGGACGTCAGTCTCCGAGGCGTCGCTCGGACCACCGTCCGAGCGGTCAGCGCATTAACCAAACAACACATTGATGCGAAAACACCGAACATACGCAGTTAACTATAAACAGACTGATTAGAGACTATAAAACCCGGAAATTATTAGACAATTTTAGATATAATTTTAAATTAAAGCTTTGTTAATCGAGAAACTCATTGTACAAGGGCCGCGACGAGGAACGGAGATGCAGATCGACACTCCCCCCCTGCCGCCCGCGGCGATTCCACTGCCCGCGCCGTCGGCCCCGAACGATGGCCGTCGCGCCGCGTCCGGCGCCGCGACGGATGCGCGGGGCGGCGCCGATCCGCGCCCGCCGCGCCGCGCCCCCGAAAGGTTCCCGGCAACGCAGGCGCCGGCCGCCGGCCGCGATGCCCTGCCGGCCGGGCTGCCGGCCGCGCCTTTCCTCGCCCAGTATATCGCCCAACAGATCATGCCGGCGCGGAGCGCCCCCGACGCGGTCGCGGCCTATGCCCGCCAGACCGAACGGACCGAGGCCGACCGGGCGGCGGCGTTCGACGCCTTCGCCTGGCCCGAGACCCGCCTGGGCGTCGACGCCTAAGCCCGCCGCCGACGCCGGCCGGCACTCACCCCAAAATATCCCAGAACATGCGCGCCGAGGTCAGCGCCAGGAAGGCCGCGAAGGCGCGCTTCAGCCCGGCGACCGCCAGCCAGTGGGCGAGGCGGGCGCCGAGCGGCGCGGTCAGCATGGTGGCGGGGACGATCAGGGCGAAGCCGATCAGGCTGACATAGCCGAGGCTGGCCGGCGGCCGGCCCGCGACCCCGAGCCCCCCATAGATAAAGGCGGCCGTCCCCGGCACGGCAATGACGATGCCGATCGCGGCGGCGGTGCCGACGGCCCGGTGGATCGGCGTCCCCAGCGCGGTCAGGACCGGCACCGACAGGGTCCCGCCGCCGATCCCCATCAGCGCCGAGCAACCGCCGATCAGGAAGGACAGGACATGCCGGCCCGGCCCGCCCGGCGGCGACGGCGCGACCCGGAAGTCCGCCGAGACGAAGGCCATATGGGCGGCGACCGCCAGGGCGATCACCGCGAACACCGCCGTCAGGACGCTGCCCTTCAAGGGCCCCGCCGCGAGCCCGCCGACGACGACGCCGGCGATCAGCCCCGGCGCCCAGGCCCGCAGGAGCGCCGCGTCCACGGCGCCGCGCCGGCGATGGGCGCGGGCCGAGACGATCGCGGTCGGAATGATGGTCGCGAGCGAGGTGCCGACCGCCAGATGCATCAGCACCGCCGGATCGACATCGAGGGCCGAGAAAACGTGATAGAGCACCGGCACGATGACGATGCCGCCGCCGACCCCCAACAGGCCGGCCACGGTTCCGGCGACAATGCCGGCCGCGACCAACGCCAGGGCGAAGGGCCAAAGGGCGGCGGCCTCGACCATCGCCGGCGGCTAGGCCCGCCGCGGGACGGGCGCGCGCAAGGACAACGCGCATATAGTCGACGCGCACTTGGTCGACGCGCACTTGGTCGACGCGCACTTGGTCGACGCGGGGGGGGACGCCCCGCGCCGTTGGCGCCGTCCCGCGCCGACCGGGATCATTTTCCGCCGAGCTTCTTCTTGCCGGCGTAGGCGACCTCGTGCTCGCACAGGTTCCACATGAAGGCGCCGGCGGGCTCGCGCATCTCCTCGCACAGATGGCCGACCAGCCCGGCGGCGCGGCTGACCACGGCGATCCCGCGCATGACATTCCACGGAATGCCGATCTCGCTGAGAACGGTGCCGATGGCGCCGGTGGCGTTGACGGTCAGATGCCGGCCCCAGGCCGCGTCGACCTCCTTGGACAGAACCCGCATGGCGGCGATGTAGGTGCCCGAGGCGCCGTTGGCCTCGGCGACCTCGATCAGACGCGGCGTGCGCGGGTCGTCGGGCTTGTGGATCGGATGGCCGAAGCCGGGGATCGCCTTGCCGGCCTCGCGGAAGCCGCGGGCGATCCGCCGGGCGGCGGCCTCGACGCCCTCCTCGGCGGTGGTGATCTCTTGCAGGTTCTTGGCCATGCCCTCCATGGTGCCGACCAGGTTGCTGCCGACCGACAGCAGCCCCGCCGCGACCGCGCCCTGGAGGCTGTCCGGCGAGCCGAGATGGACCATCCGGGTGGCGATGGCGCTGGGCGTCATGCCGTGCTCCATCAGGGTGACGAGGACCGAATCGAGGATCGCGGTCTCGCCGGCCGTCGGCTTGCGGCGCATGATGTGCATGAAGGTCAGCTCGGTGAAGCTCACCTTGCCGATCAACTCGCCCATCAGGTCCTTGTCGAGGACGATGATCTCGTCGGCGTTGCAGGTCGAGATGGTGGTGACCGGCTTCTTCTTGGTGGACATGGTGCTCATGGCGTCGTTCTCCCAGGTCTTGAGATTGTCGTTGGCGTCGGTCGATAGGGTCGCCGGGCAGGCGAACGACCGGAGCGCGCGACGGCGCGCCGCCGGCCGGTAGGGATCGGACTGGCCGCGGGCTAGCCGACGTCGCGCGGCCCGTATTTGGGCTCGCGCTTGTTGAGGAACGCGTCCAGCCCCTCGTCCACGTCGGGATGGGAAAGCCCGGCCGCGGCCTCGCGCGCCTCCAACAGCAGGCTGTCCCACAGCGGCATGTCGAGCCCGTCATCGACCAGCTTCTTCATGACCGTCGTCGCGTTGGCGCTGAGATTGGCCAGCTTGGCGCCGTACTCGACGGCCCGGTCCTTCACTTCGGCATCGGGAACGACATAATTCACCAAGCCCCAATCGAGGGCTTCGGCGGCATCCAGCCAGCGGCCGGTGAACATCAGATCGAGGGCCCGGCGGCGGCCGACGATACGCGGGATGCGCTGGGTGTTCCCGCCACCCGGGATCAGGCCGTACTGGGCGTGCTGATCGCCGATGCGGGCGTTCTCGCCGGCGAAGACGATATCGCAGGACATCACCGTTTCCAGCCCGCCCGCCAGGCACAGCCCCTGCACCGCCGCGATCACCGGCAGCGGGCTCTGCTCGAAACGGCGCAGCACCGTGTGGAACCGCTCGGTGAAGGCGCTCATCTGCTTCGGATCCTTGCGGATGCCGTTGACTTCCGCCAGGTCGGCGCCGGTGCAGAAATACTTGCCGGCGCCGCACAGCACGACGGCGCGGATGTCCGCGTTCTTCTCGAACGCGGTCAGCCCCTGGTCGAAGCCGTCGATCACGGCGCGCGAGATGCAGTTGAACTTATCCGGGCGGTTGATGGTCAACACCCCCACCGCGCCTTCGGTCGATACGAGGACGACGTCCGACTCCGACATGGTTTTCTTCCCTCCCCTGCCGCCGCGCGCCGAGGGACGCGCGGCGGTCGTTTCGATTTGGCCGATGACAGCCGATCAGTATTGCAGAGCGACGCGCCCGATCTTCTCGCGGGCGATGATCATCTTCTGGATCTGCGCGGTGCCGTCGCCGATCTGCAAGCCCATGACGTCGCGCAGGCGCTGCTGATGGGGCAGGTCGGTGGTGTAGCCGTAATGGCCGGCGGTCAGCAGGCATTGATGGATGATCTCGGTGCAGGTCTTGGGCACCCACCATTTGCACATCGCCGCTTCCGAGGTATGGGGCAGGCCGTTGTCGCGCAGCCAAAGGGTGCGCTGGCACAGGGTCCGCATCGCCGAGAGATAGGTCTCGGCCTCGGCCAGCGGGAAGCTCACCCCCTGAAACTTGGCGATCGGCTGGCCGAAGGCCTCGCGCTCCTGGACGTACTGCCAGCTCTCGTCGACCGATGCCTGGGCGGCGCCCAGGCATTGCAGGCCGATCAACGCCCGGCTGTAGTCGAAGCCGGTCATGATCTGGGTGAAGCCGCTGCCGGCCTCGCCCAGCTGGAACTTCTTCGGCACTTTGACATTATCGAAGAAGACTTGGCCGCGGCCGACGATCTTGGTGCCGATGTCGTCGAAGGCGGTGCGGCTGACGCCCTCCAGGTCGAGCGGCACCAGAATGCCGGTGACGCCATGGGCGCCGGTCTCGTCCGGATTGGTGCGCGCCATCAGGATCATCATCTCCGACTGTTCGGAGAAGGAGATCGAGGTCTTCTCGCCATTGACGATGAAATGGTCGCCCTTGTCCTCGGCCTTGCAGATCAGATGGGCCGCGTCGGACCCGCCGCGCGGCTCGGTCAGGCCGAGGGACAGGATCAGCTCGCCGCCGATCACCTTCGGCACATATTCCTGTTTCAGCTCGGGCGTCGCGAAGTCGGCGACGATGCCGCCCAGAAGCGACGCGAGAAGCTGCAAATAGCTGAGGTTGAAATCGCCATAGGCGATCTGCTCGATCACCAGCCCGGCGGTGACGAAATCGGTGCCCAATCCGCCGAACTCCTCGGGCAGATCGCAGCCGAGCAGGCCCAGGGACCCCATTTCGCGCATCAGGTCGCGGTCGATCACGCCGGTCTTTTCGCGTTTCTGATAGTCGGGCAGGAGCTTCTCGACGGCAAACCGGCGGGCGGTCTCCTGAATCGCTTTCTGCTCCTCGCTCAATCCGAATTCCATGACTCCCTCGCTCTCCAATAGACGTGTTCCGGGTCTCGAATCGGTCGCGTCACCTCCGTCCCGCGACCCTGCCCGCGTCCTTTTGACGGACGGCCCCTTCTCGGCGGCTTCCCTAGGCGCGGCGGACAGCGAGCCACGCATCCGCCCCCGTGTCAAGCCGCCCCGGCCGGCGGCCGGCGGCATGCGCGGCTCGCCCCCCGGCGAACCATGGACGCGCGGCGACTAGTTCGGGAAGCGAGCGTTGCAAGGGGATCGGCCGGCCTCCATAATGTTGCCAAAATATGGCGTTACTCGATGACATGCTGGTAAGCGCGCCCAGTACTGGCGAGAATGCCGCAACAAGAAGAGCTTTGGAAAGAAGCCGGGGATGTGCGGACAATTGTCCGAGGGTGCGATATGTAACCTCCGATTGGGAGGACATCTCTTTTTAAAAGGGGAGACTGGCTTATGTGGACACGAAAATTACTGGTCGCGTTGACGGCCGCCTGCGTCGGTTGGGCCCTCGGGTCGGCCGCGCCGGCTACCGCCGGCGAGAAAGTCACTTGGAACGTATCCCTGTGGGGCAAGAAGCGAGCGGCCACGGCCCATGTCGAATCCCTGGGCGCGATGCTGGCCGAGCGGACCGGCGGCGATTTCACCGTCAAGGTCCATTATGGCGGCGCCTTGTCGGCGCCCAAGGAGAATATCGACGGCATCAAGATCGGCGCCTTCGAGGCGGCGCTGGTCTGTGGCTTCTATTCCCCCGGCAAGCTGCCGGCGAGCATGGCATTGGTGCTGCCCTTCCTGCCGATCAACTCCCTGGATGCCCAGGAGAAAGTGCACGAGACCTTCTTCGCCCACCCGGTGCTCGTCGAGGAGTTCGGCGCCTGGAACGCGCGCGTCGTTTCGCCGACGGTCCTGCCCGACTACAAGGTGATGGGCAAGGGCGACGCGCCGCTCACGCTTGCCGACTGGAAAGGCATGCGGGTGCGCGCCGGCGGCGGCCAGGGCCAGGCCATGGCAAAGCTGGGCGCGATTCCGACCTCGATGCCCTCGTCGGAAATCTTCACCGGCATGGAGCGCGGCATGCTGGACTCGGTCGCCCTACCCTTCTCGTACGGTTTCGCCGCGTTCAAGGTGGACGAGTTGTCCGACTGGTACATCGACAACCTGTCGCTGGGCGGCGTGAACTGTCCCCTCGTCTCGGGAAGCGAGGCATGGAACGCCTTGCCGGCGGACTATCAGAAACTGGTCGAGGAGCTGCGGCCCAAAGCCCTGGAGGCCCAGAAGGCCAGCCACCGGGCGGCGGACGAGAAGAACGTCCCGCTGTTTGCCAAGAAGGGCATCAAGGCGATCAAGCTGCCGAACGACGTCGTTGAAGAAATCCTGCGCGTCGGCGGCCAGCCGGTGTGGGATGCTTGGGTGGCGGACGCCGAAGAGAAGGGCATCCCCGGCCGTGACCTGCTGGACCTGATCTTCGCGACGGCAAAAACCGCCTCCTGATCGGGACGACGGGAGAGGCCGGGCGCATACCGCGCCCGGCCTCTTTTTTTTGGATGATCCCCGCCAAATCGCTGACACAGAAACACATTGAACTCGCCCAATCGCCTTTGTAGAGTGCCGCCCGTGCCGACTGGCCAAGCGCAACACGCGCGACGCCGATCAGCCGGCCAATAAAAACCGGCCAATAAAAACAACGAGTGCCGGAAACAAGATACGATCCGTGGCGGACCAATCCGCCCGGACGGAATTGGGGAGGCAGCGTATGCGCAGGATCGGCGAAGCCCGAAACTCGACACCCTGCTCACGCGACTCCGATCCGCGCGACCGCATGGATCGGCTGCCTCGGGACATGACGACGCGACATCCGCGGCGCCGAAAAGCGCGATCTCGCGGTGCCCCCACGCAAAGAAATCAAATCGGGATTTTAACATGAACGACAGCGCGATTCCGGGCGCGCCGCCCGCGGATGGCGGGCTGCTCGCGACAGTGGACCGCCACTACGCCCGCTTGGAGGACTTTCTGGCGATCATCGCCGCCATTTTCATCTTCATCCTGATGATCATCGGAACGACGGAGGTCCTGACGCGGCGGTTCTTCAATTTCCCCCTGCCGGGCCATATCGACTTCGTCGAGCTGAGCATGGCGACGATGGCCTTCCTGTCGGCGGCTTACTGCCAGCGCCTGGGCGGCCATATCCGCATGGACCTGGCGGTCGACGCGCTGAAAGGCCGGCCGCGCTGGCTGTCCGAGAGCCTGGCCTGCCTCGTCGGATTGTTCGTCGTCGGGGTATTGATCCCCGGCACGTGGGACCATTTCGTCCGCGCCTACGAACTGGGCGACACGACGATGGATGCCCAATTCGCCGTTTGGCCGTCGAAACTGCTGGTCCCGGTCGGGCTGACGGTCCTGTTCATTCGGTTGCTGATCAATCTAGCCGGTTATGTGCGGCTCATGGGCAATCCCAGCCTGGAGCCGGTCGCGATCCCCATGCAGGCCTCGATCGAGGACCTCGCGGGGGACGAGATCCACGATGCGTTCGACGGCGCGCCACCGCCGCCGAACGACGAAACCCGCTAGCAGACGGAGGATATCGTGGACGCAACAACTGTCGGCATCATCGGCATGGCGGGCCTCCTCGCGGTGGTCCTCCTCGGGGTTCGGATCGTCTTCGCCGCGGGCGTCATCGGCCTGCTGGGCCTGATCGCGCTGCGCGGCTGGAAGGTGGGGACCGGCATCGCCGGCTTCATCCCCCACGCGGAAACCGCCCATTACACCTTGAGCGTCTTGCCGATGTTCATCCTCATCGGCCATTTCGCCTTTCACGCCGGCCTGACCCAGGGCGCCTTCTACGCGGCGCGCAAATGGCTGGCCTGGATGCCCGGCGGCCTGGCGGTGGCGACCGTGTTCGCGACCGCCGGCTTCGCCGCCGTGTCCGGGGCGAGCACCGCCACCGCGGCGGTGTTCTCGCGCATCGCCATCCCCGAGATGCTGCGCAGCGGCTACGACCCCAAGCTCGCCGCCGGCGTCGTCGCCGCGGGCGGGACGCTGGCCTCGCTGATCCCGCCGAGCGCGATCCTTGTGATCTACGGGATCATCGTCGAGGAATCGATCGGCGCCCTCCTGTTGGCCGGCTTCATCCCCGGCGCCATCACCGCCGTCCTCTACGCGGTCGTGATCGTCGCCCGGGTCAAGATGTTCCCGGAGTTGAGCCAGGGCGCGCGGGAGACCGCCACCTGGGGCGAACGCTTCCAGTCGCTGAAGGGAACGGCGCCGATCATCGCGGTGATCGCGATCATCATGGGCGGGATCTACACCGGCTGGATGACGCCGACCGAGACCGGCGCCGCCGGCGCCTTCGTGATCTTCGTCTACGCGCTGGCGCGGCGTTCGCTCAGCTTCGGCGATCTGAAGGAAGCGCTGCTGGACACCGCCAAGATGTCGGTGATGATCTTCTCGATCCTGTGGGGCGTGCTGATCTTCGTGCGGTTCCTGGGCTATGCCGGCCTGCCGGCGGCCTTCGCCGAATTCCTGACCGGCCTGCCCTTCCCGCCGCTGGTGGTGCTGCTGATGATCCTGTCGGGCTATGTGGTGCTGGGCATGTTCATGGACGGGATCGGCATGCTGCTGCTGACCCTGCCGGTGGTCTATCCGTCGGTCCTGGCGCTGGGCTACGATCCGGTCTGGTTCGGCATCATCCTCGTCAAGATGGTCGAGATCTGCCTGATCACGCCGCCCGTCGGGCTCAACTGCTACGTGGTCAGCGGCATGAGACCGGACATCCCCCTGCAAGACGTGTTCCGGGGGATCGCGCCGTTCTTCGTCGCCGAACTGATGGCGGTTGCCCTGTTCATCATCTTCCCGGGCATCGTCCTGTTCCTGCCCCGGACCATGGGGGTCGGCTGACCGGGAGACCGGACACCGAACGAGAAAAAGCCCGGGGCGGCGACGCCCCGGGCTTTTTTTT
>Ga0070729_10002466_pt1 | contig 23816 bp, 14 predicted proteins | sample tdDd472_FD_66725 | JGI IMG/M metagenome (GOLD analysis project Ga0070729, IMG submission 66725) | Marine sediment microbial communities from the Atlantic coast under amendment with organic carbon and nitrate - tdDd47.2 | ecosystem: Environmental > Aquatic > Marine > Coastal > Sediment | place... | reverse complement strand
TGGGAATATGATTCACTCTGGTGTAGTAATGTCAATGGCTTTTTTGTGAGCCATGATGCTGAAGTTGGAATTGCTGAAGATGAGACTGTATTGACAGAATTTTCATTGTTACAAAATTATCCCAATCCTTTTAACAATTCTACAATGATCAATTATCAATTAGCAATGAACAGTGATGTGAGACTATCGGTTTTCGATATGCAGGGACGAGAGATCACAGCACTTGTGAATGAAAACCAAAATGTTGGGAATTATTCGGTTCAATTTGATGGAAGTGGATTCTCCAGTGGGATATATTTTTATCGGTTGAATGTCGGGAGTGAGTTTTTTGAGACCAGAAAGATGGTGTTGTTGAAGTAAAATCTAGCCACCGAGACATTTCAAATCGGATCGATAGCATGAGTATTTTTTTTTCAATTAGAAGTCTGCTGAAGCAGACTCAAACCTTTTGTTGTTTGTTAAATACACCATGTTGAAACATGGTGATACTCCTATTTTCATCCTTTAGGAATAGAACCAGACTTTAGAGGCTGTATGAAAATATTTCAGTACTGTCATACTGAGGCTCTCGAAGCAGACAGTTTATGAAGACATTCAGTTCTCCGAAGGTCTCCTTTCGAGGGCCTCAGGGTGACATGTTTCAGATTATCACACAACCTCTCTAGTCTGGTGTATCAAATACAGTATACAAAACCCAAGTAGGCTTCAACCTACTTCTCAAAATATCTTTGTACCTTCACGTCTTTGCATAAGTATAAAAAAAAGCCCGATACATAAATGCACCGGGCTTGAAACGTGATTAAACAAAAATCGTACTGTGAGTGATTAAACTAATTCGTACTGTAAGTGATTAAACCAAATCGTACTGTGTGTGATTAAACAAAACGAATCTGTGAGTGATTAAACGAAATTTGTCTGAGAGGGAATCTCATTCTTGACTTTTGAAACTTGATACTCGAAACTTGCTCAGCAAATTTCCAGTTTCCAGTTTCAACTTCCGTTTCTAATTCAATTGTCAATAATCTTTAAAAAATCAGTTGTAATAAATCGTCTGCTCAATCTTTCAATCTTATTTAGTAAAAGTCATTGAGATTGTTTTTGCATAAGATCCAGCCTGCATTCTCAAGAAATAAACTCCAGAAGCAACAGCCTGACCAAAATCGTTAGTACCATTCCATATAACATTGTGGTAACCAGCAGCCTGAAATTCATTTGTCAAAGTTGCTACTTTTTGTCCAGTCATGTTATAAACAATCATGCTTACTTTTGCATTTTCAGGAACTTGATATTTTACAGTAGTAGAAGGATTGAAAGGATTAGGATAGTTTTGGTTTAGTTCAAAAGATGTAGGCATATTGATATCAACAGTTTTTGTAGCAGTTCCAACCAATATCATTTCAACTTCTTCATTGTCAGAATCATTTGTATTGAAGGATAATGTTGCTTCATGATTGCCAGCAGCTTCAGGTGCAAATTCGATAGTGATTTCAACTTCTTCACCGGCTTCAACCATTAGGTCAGAATCAGATGTTAAAGTAAATACATCAGAATCGATGTTGATATTGGAAACGACAAGTGGAGTTGAACCTGTGTTTGTAAAGATAATTGAATGTTCAACTGTTTCGTTTACGCTTAATGTATCAAAAGTCATTTCCATACCTTCAGCGAAAAGGAAGTTAAGTGTTATAGCAACTACTGCGATTAATGTTCTTGTTAAATAATTTCTTGTTCTCATGGCAACCTCTAGTTTTTCGTTTAATCATTATTTTCAAAAGTCACTTTACCTATGCCAAGAAATATTCCTTTTGAATTTATAGAGGTTAAACTGTTAAAATTATTGAGGTTGAATTGATGGGTTTTGACTGGGAATTCGTGTTTGAAAATCAAACAGCAATTATGAAAATATAAGGGTTGTATAAAAAGTGCTCAAATTTTTGTGATAAAATTCGATATAAATAATTAAAAAACAATATAGTTTATTGTCTTTTGCTAAAATCTATGAGTTGTGCTTTGAATTTGGACAATTTGTACATTGCACAAAAACTGGACATCAATTGAAAACAGTGAAAAATCGAATGAAAAAATATTAAGTAATTTTTTGTGATTTAATTCAAGGAACCTCTAAAAACTCTGTCTTACTAAGGATCTCGAAGTTGTGACCTTCGAAGATCAACAATTAATCCCTTCAAGAACTTCAGGGTGACATAATTTGGTTTGTTTTTTCAAATAAGTTTTTAGAGGTTCCCAGAATTAGGTGATAAATATCCTCCAGTTAAATATGTGATTAAACATTTCAATAAAACTGCATTATGGTTTGAACTTGAATTAACCACATTTGAAGGATTCTCTGATTTTGGATTGACTCAACTTAAATTACTTCTAGAAATTATTTATTTAAACTGTCGTACTGAGTTCATTGTAGTGCGACCTCCAAAGCTCAAGTTGTGCCTTAAACTGTAACCTTTGATAATCTCATGGAACCAATAGTCTTGCGGATTCAGATATGATAATCATTACAAAAAAAAAGAGCATAGCACATAAAACGAGATTGCAGTTGACTTTTGAAAACTCAATGATGCACCATGCCCGGATGTAATTAAACAATTATCAAAAAGGGGATAGTATGTTAGTAATTGGTAATTTGTAATTGTGAGAGAGTTGAGTGAGTTGGGATTCAAATTTTAAATTGCATATTTGAGATTTAAAATTTGAAGTAAAGAATAAAGCATAGTGCACTTTTGTTTTTTGAGATTGCTTTGACTTTTGAATTTTGCACTATGCTCAAATTTGGATAAATGGCCTTGATAAAATTAGTTCCTGATTAACAAAGATGGTTATTAGGGGAGATAGTTATCATTTTGGAAACTATAGAAGCCTTTGTGATTAAATTATAAGTTCATAATGTTAAAAAGCGATAAAAAAAAACTCAGTGACAAGCACTGAGTGAAAAGATTATTTTGTGAAAGTCATTGATATAGTTTTTACAAAAGAACCAGCTTGCATTCTAAGGAAATAAACACCAGAAGAAACTTTTTGACCGAAATCGTTAGTACCATTCCATACAGCATTGTGGTAACCAGCAGTCTGGAATTCATTTGTCAAAGTTGTTACTTTTTGTCCAGTCATGTTGTAAACGATCATACTTACTTTTGCATTTTCAGGAACCTGGTATTTGATATTTGTAGAAGGATTGAAAGGATTTGGATAGTTTTGACCAATTTCAAAAGTAGTAGGAATACCATTTAAGTCATCTTCGATTGAAACTGTAGAAGTAGCATTGCCAATCAATGTCATTTCTACATTCTCATTCTCAGGATCATTTGTACTAAATGTTAAAGTTGCTTCATGGTCACCAGAAGTTTCAGGAGTGAATTCTATAGTAATTTCAACTTCTTCACCAGCATCAACTGTAATTTCATCAGCACTACTTAATATAAAGTTTTCAGAATCAAGTTTAATGTTTGTTATTTCTAATGGAAGATCACCAGTGTTGGTGAATATGATTGCTTGTTCAACTGTTGTGTTTACACTTGTTGTATCAAAAGGAACTTCCATTGCTTCAGCAAAAAGGAAGTTAAGTGTTAAAGCAACTACTGCGATTAATGTTCTTGTTAAATAATTTCTTGTTCTCATGGCAACCTCTAGTTTTCGTTTAATCATTGTTTTCAAAAGTCACTTTACTTATGCCAAGAAATATTCCGTTGAAAAATAGAGGTGTTAAATTGTTGTAGTTATTGAATTTATATGTGTAGATTTTACGTTGAGAGAAGTGTTTGATTTTTGAGCAAGTTCTTTGGAATCACAAGGATGTCTATTTTTTGTACAGTAAAATTGTGATGAGATTTGTTAGGTATAAATAGAAAATGATAGAAATTGATAAAATTAATGAAACCATAAAAATGGCTTTTGCTTTTTGATTGAAAAAGTGACATTGTATAAAAAGTGGACAGTTGAAAGAATGGGGATTTTGTTTGAATGGTTTTTAGGGATTTAGGATTTTCAAATTATGAGAAGTTGAATTATTACGTTGGACTGCGGATTTGAAATCCGCATATAAAAAAGCCTCAACTCCAATATGAAAGTGAGGCTTATACAATATATAGTTTTAATTATTCAGTAATTTTCTTAACCATCTTTTCTATTGGTGCAACAATCATCAATTCTGTTCCGACTACTTGCTCTTTGCAACTTTCCAGACTTTTAAGCACATTACGTTTCCAGAAGATTGAAGGTTTCTTTTCACTTTTGATATATTCAAGGGTTTGGATTCCAATCTCAGAAACTGTCGTTAATTTCTCTGACATTGGTAGAATTTCATTAAGGATTGGTGATTTTTTTGCGATTGATCTCAATTCCGGATCATTCTTTTTCCAAATATTTAGTTGTGAGCGTACTTGTTGTTCGTATTCCGGAGAAAAATCAGAAGAGATATACTGATCAACCAGTTTGATAAATTGTCGCGGAATTACCTGATCTGGCGTTGTTAAATCAACAACTCTGGTCAGTGGTGTATGACTCTGATATTTTTCACCTTTGAAAAAAGTCTGGTGACGTTTATAAACTTTAAGCATTTCAATAACATCAACCAAGGTTTTCAAGGATTTTGTTTCCTGGTTGTTTGTCAGTCTACGCATGAACATTTCTTTATATTTAATGTGATTGAGTCCGTGCTCTTCCAGACGGAAACTTATTGCATCAAGACGACGATACATATCATCTACATCTGTCACATCTACAGCTGACCAGAATCTCTCGGCAATTGCCGCAGTACGAGGCCATATGCGGGAATCTACCACTTCACTATCTGTGAATTCACTCCACATTGTTGCTTCACCACCAAGGATATTTTTTTGTTCTTCTTCGGTCAAATTGCTATCTGCAGGAACCGGATGAAGATTGTAGTGGTCAGTTGTAGATTTTGCTAAATCAATATAATAACCACGAGAAAGAATTGTCTGGTAGCCTTTACGAGCTGCTTCCACAAGATATTTATTGCCACGCCATGAATGAACAACGCTTTCTTTTGGTAAATCAGGTTGGAGGATTTCATCCCAACCAATCATTTTTTTGTTATGTTTTGTAAGAATTTTGAGAATTTTTTTGTTGAAATGAGTTTGAAGTGCATGATTGTCTGCAATATTATTTTCTTTCATGAAATTCTGGATATCTTTATTTGCAGACCAATCTTTTCCATTGTTTTCATCTCCTCCAATGTGGAAATATTCATCAGGAAAAAGCGATCCCATTTCTTCATACAATTTATCGAGGAATTTATAGGTAAAATCATTGATTGGATTCAGTGTAGGATTTTTTACGCCCCAACCACGTTCTATTGTAACGATTTTATCAGAACTACTTAGTTCAGGATATGCAGCAATAAAAGAAGTTCCGTGTGCAGGAACATCAAATTCCGGAACTATGCGAATTCCTCTTGCTCCGGCATATCTGATAATATCTTTGATTTGTTCCTGTGAGAAATATTCTCCTTCACCACTGATGAGATGAAGTTTTGGGAAAACCTTGCTTTCTACACGAAAACCTTGATCGTCGCAAAGGTGAAGATGAAGCACATTCATTTTTACAGCTGCCATTCCATCAATATTACGTTTGATGACATTGACATCGTGAAAATGTCGGGCAACCTCAATCATTAAACCACGCCATGGAAATCTTGGTTCATCTTCGATTGTTAGTGTAGGGAAGAAGTAGCCTCTTTCGTCAGCATCCAGAAGTTGGAGAAGTGTTTCCAATCCACGCATTGCACCGATGTCAGTTTGTGCTGTAAGGTTGATATCTTTGTTTGTAATGGTCAAATGGTAAGTTTCATCCTCATAGAGTTTGACTTGTCCCTGACTTTGTGTTTCAATTTTTAGTAATGCATCATCAACAGTTTCATCGGGAAAGAGAATATCCTGACTAAAACACAATCCAGTTCTTTCATCCAATCGTCGTAAAACTCTTGTTGCATATGCATAAAGATCATCGCCATGATTGGATAGAATTTCAATTTTGAATTCTCTATCAATACGAAATTTTCCACTTGCTAATTCCATAGATTTTGGAACTGGCATGAGATTGAGCGTTTCAGATGCAAAAAGTGATGTAATTACAATATTTGAAATTGTAAATAATTTGATTAAAAGTTTCATTTTTTCCTCAATTATAATTGATAAAATCACCTTTTAAATGGTCGATAGACCTTTAAAATGGTGACGATTTGTTGCTTTTTTTTACCATTCCGGAGGTCTATCGACCATTCGGAAGGTTACATTTCTGATATAAAAAAAACCACAGAACCGTACCGATTCTGTGGTTGAAAATATGATAGTATTATTTAATAATCAATTAAAATTTTACCAGAAAAGTGCATAAAGCACAACGAGGATCAAACAGATAACAACAGTACTGATGTTGAAAGCAATATGAGTCTCGAAAAATTTTCTGGAAATTGGAATACCTTTGCTATCATTTTTGCCTTTGTTTTCGATAAGGCTGATGATGAGGATAATAGCCATTGTAGCAACCCAAGTGATCATCATCTGGTGCATCCAAGGCATTGATCCAGCAGCAAATTTCAAAACAAGTGCAATAACTAGTGAGGAAACTACACCCCAGATAGCTGCATTGTTGGTAGATTTTTTACTGAAAAGCCCCATAATAAACACACCAAGAATTCCAGGACTGACAAGACCTGTATATTCCTGAATGTATTGGAACATTTCCTTGATAGATCCAAGAAGTGGAGCAACCAAACAGGAAATTACAAGAGCAACAAGTACTGTGATACGACCAACTTTTACTAAGTTTTTATCACCTCCATTTTTTGCAAAATAAGGTTTGTAGATATCCATAGTGAATATGGTTGATGTTGAGTTCAGCATAGAAGCTAATGAAGATACAATAGCTGCTGCAAGGGCGGCTAGTACAAGGCCTTTTAATCCAGAAGGAACAAACTGACTGATCAACCATGGATAGGCTTTGTCGTAATTGATTGCATCAGCACTTCCAAAAGCGGCTTTTACACCAGGAATCACTGCAGTGCCATCAGGTTGTGTGTAAAGTACGTAAGCAACGATACCAGGAATTACCACGATTAATGGAATGATAAGTTTCAGGAAAGCTGCGAATGCGATTCCGCGTTGTGATTCTTTCAGAGATTTTGCTGCGAAAGTTCTCTGGATAATATATTGGTTGAAGCCCCAGTAATAGAGATTTGCTACCCACATTCCACCAATAAGAACGGCAATACCAGGAAGGTTTGCAAAACTCGGATGACCTTTTTTTAGGATCATATGGAAATGGTCGCCAGCTGTATTGAAAATGTGACCAAGACCAGCAATTACACCGCCATCAGGAGTTACATGATTCAATGCAATAATTGAAGTGATCAGTCCACCAATTACTAATAAAATTACCTGGATGACATCTGTCCATGCTACTGCAGACAATCCACCCCAAAGTGAATAAGCAGCTGCAAAAAAGGCCAATCCAATAATTCCATGAATGATATAGTCACCATTACCGGAACCAAGAATTGTATCCAATGCTTTTGCACCGAGGAACAATACTGATGTCAGGTTTACAAATATGAATAGTGCAATCCAAAATACTGCAAGAATTGTTTTAAGATTTGTGGAATATCTTGCTTCAACAAATTCCGGAATTGTGTAAATTTCTTTTTCAATGAAGATCGGTAAAAAATACTTACCAACAATCAAAAGTGTCAATGCTGCCATCCATTCATAGGAAGCGATTGCCAGACCAATTGAAAAACCAGATCCTGACATTCCGATGAATTGTTCAGCAGAAATATTGGCTGCAATCAGTGATGCACCGATTGCCCACCATGGAAGTGATTTACCGGCAAGGAAATAATCCTCGGCAGTTTTCTCTTCGCCCTTTTTGGTACGAGAAACCCAAAGACCTACGCTGACAATTAAGATCGCATAAGCCGCAAAAATTAGATAATCAATTAAAGTGAAATCCATAATTCCCTCTTTTCTTAATGATTACTTCTACCCCTTTATTAACAGAAATACTAACCATATCAATTAGCAAAAACAAGATAATTTTTGGATAATTGCCAATTTGATAGATTCCTAAATATACAATTTTATGTAACCGATTACATAATATTTTTTTGAATTTTTCTTGCTTACTATTTTACTTCCAAAGATTCTAATTTTTAATGAGTTTTTTTGAAAAGAAAATAGGAATTCAGGGTTAAAACCCTGATGTTGTGGGCTTGTTTTTGTCCACGAGATAAATCTCATGGTAATTCAACTCTTGATAGATCTATCACGCAGATCAATCGAAAGAATTACCATAAAGGTTCTACTTCAAAGTAGTTTATTAAAACTAAAGATGGTATTAATAGGATCGCGGTTTAGAAATCCACTTGAACTTTTATAGGAATCATGTGATGTAATTAGTTGCGAGTTTTAAAGGTTGTGGGAGAATTGGCAACTTGTCACCCTGAGGCCCTCGAAGGGAGACTTTCGAAGAATAAGTTGTCGTCATATAACTGTCTGCTTCTAGAGCCTCAGCATGACAGTAATAGTTATTCTCAAGCAGCCTCTTTAACTCATGGAATGAAGAGAATGACTAACTCCGGGCTTTAGCCCAAATTTGGATGAATATTTTATTTATACTCTATTGGTAACTCATCCGCTACACCATAGTTTGCCCACACTCCACCTTTGATAAACTGTTGCCCATTCTGAATATTCCCGAATTTATCAAAAAATAGTTCACCAGTTTCGCTTCCTGATTTGATATCCAAACAGGAAGTAATTTTAAATTTATCGACAAAAATTATATACTCTGCCTGAGTTGAGAATTTGATACTGATCAAGTCATCGGTATGTTTAAATAGGTTCAGATCTTTGTAAATATCTTCTTTATCTATTGGAACAACTTTTTCTACTGTTTTACCGCGTTTCTGATATTCATTGAATTCCGGGAAAATTAATTCTTTTTTTCCACGAAATACTGAAAAGTAAAGGTTTTTACGGATATTGGCATATCGGAAACTATAATTTGCTTTCCCTTGATTTAAAAATAGTTTGTATCCCATGTTATAATCCTTGTATAGCAAGGAGAAAAAATGTTTGCTTGAGCCTATAAAAGTGTTTCGTCGATTCAATTGCCATTGCATATTTTCATTTTCGTCTTTTGGTTCCAGTTCTTTGAACATAAGGTAATATTCATATTTTAAATCCCAGTTAGTCGCTTCAAGTCGCCAGCGAAAATCATTAATTCCAACATGAATTTCATACCCAAGTCGATTGTTTTTTACACGCACCATTGAATCTGCTTTTGCATAATAGATATCAGATTTATCGTCATAAAAAAAGTTGAGTACATCAGGATTCAATATCTCACAATAACTTGCATTTTCTGTAGTGCCCAATAATTTTTGAGTGAACATTTTTAACCTATTTTTGCGATCCAATTTGATAAGATTTCGTTTGATCCAACTTTTATTGGAACTAACAACAACACTTTCCATATCAATTACCCTGGGATTCAGATTGATGATCATATTATTTTTGGTTTTGTTATTAATTCGTAGGCTCTTGAAATCATATCCAATATGTTGAAAGATCACATTGTAGGTTGAAAAAGGTAATTCCTCAAACTTGAAATATCCTTTGTCATCGGTAATCACGCCAAAAGAACTATTTTCTACAAAGACATTAACATTTGGAATAGCTTGCTTTGTCTCGAAATCATAAACATATCCTTCAAATTTTTTCTTGCTATTTTGACTAAATAGTAGACAAGTAAGACATACCATTATTATTAGAAATTTTGAAGAATATTTTTTCATACCTATCTTTTTTTCGTTTAAATACAAGAAAGGCCGCCAATTGACGACCTTTCCTCTAATAACCTAAAACCCTAAATTCCTATTCACCTAACAATAATTCTACTGCTTTTTTCAACTGCTCATCTTTAGTATTGATTTTACAGTCTGGTGAATTTTCCAGAATTACATCTGGAACTGCTGGAATAATTTCCTGGTTTTTTCCGGTGGCTTTGGTGAACCATGCTCGGAAAGGTACTCGCACATAGGATCCATCCATTAGACCTTTTCCACCTGTGGAAATTACAGCACCAAAAGTTGGTTTTCCTACAAGTTTTCCAATGCCAAATGATTTGTAAGCATGAGAAAAAATTTCAGCATTGGAGTAACTGTTTTCATTACACAATGCAATAGAAGGTTTTGTCCATGGAAAGAATGGAAGTCTTTCAGCGTATGGATAATTATTTTTGAATTGCTCATGGTTTTTTAATGAATTTGTAGCACCGCGAGGTATTGTATATGCATGTTGTTTGGTATTCAATACAGCCATGAGGTAGTCAGTGGTCCAACCACCGCCATTGAAACGAACATCAATCACGATTCCGTCTTTTCCATCGGCAGCAGCAGCAAATTCTGTTTCAAAGCGTTCGAAACTTTCCCAGTTCATGCCCTGGATATGAAGATAGCCAAGTTTACCATTTGAGTATTTGTCAACTAAACTGCGGCTATTTTCAACCCATTCATTGTAAAGTGGTGTTCTCATAGATTCTACAGGACGAATTTCCACTTCACGATTGCCTTTATCTTTATTTTTTACATTGATTAAAATAACTTCATCAACCGTGTTTGTGAATAGTGAGTAAAAATTTACTTTATCTGTCACCTTTTCACCATTTACTTCAGTGATGAGATCGCCTATGTAAAGTTTGCTGAAACTTTTGTCAGCAGGAGTATCAGGAATGACCCGAACAACTTTCACACCTTTGGATTCTGGTGTGATTTCAATTCCAAGTTTGCCTGTTTTATCCTTTTCAGTTTCAGCTCTGTCACTTCCATAAAGTCCCATATGGCTGGCGTTTAACTGGCCTAGCATTCTATTTGTCATGTCCCTGAAATCATGTTGTGTGGAAGTAGCAAGAATTCTTTCTTTATATCTTTCATTCAATTCTTCCCAGTTTTGTCCGTGGAATTCCGGATCGTAAAATCTATTACCTAAAGTTCTTTTCACTTCAGCCAAAACTTGTTTACGTTCAGCATTGAAATTGATTTTCAATTTTGCATTAAATGCAATGCCTTCTGATTTTTCTTTGCTGATATCCCATTTTTCCAATTTGCCTTTTTTCAACATGTAAATGAATTTGCCATCATTACTGAGGTTCATCATGCGAGGATTTGTACCACTTGTTGTGAGGGCTTTATTTTCAGATTTGTCCCATTCGATAGAGTAAAGGTCGTACTTTTCGTTCACAGGATTGATACCAGTGTAGAAAATAGTTTTCCCATCTTCAGAGAAAACAACTTGTCCTTCATCTCCGGGCTGACTTGTCAATTGTACTGCTCTTTTATATATATCTTTAAAATCGATTTGGATTGGATCGACTTTTTCTTCTTTCTCTTTATCTTTGTCGTCGTCTTTGTCTTTGTCTTCTTTCTTTTCCTCATCTTCTTCAGGTTCTTCCATTTCGTCCCAATCGTTTTTGGTTTTTTGCCAATCTTCTTTGGTCAACCAAACATACCAAACATCATCGTTTTGATTATTTCTGGTAGAAAGAAATGCTAATTTTGATCCATCTCTGGACCATTCCGGAGAACGATCACCACGAGGATGCATACTGACATTTACTGGTTTTGTGCTATTGTCAGCGGCATGGATGTAGATTTCTGAATTGAAGTAAAGGTCTTCTTTTGCATATGCCAGCCATTTGCTGTCTGGTGACCAGGTAATTCCTTCAGGTTTTGACCAACCATCAAGTAATTTTATCTCATTTTTGATTTTTCCATCTTTGATATCGGCTACAATCAAAGTTCCTTCACCTCTTACGTAGGAGATTTTTTTCTTATCCGGTGAAATGGTCAACCATGTTTCGCTTTCTTTGGTTTTTGTCAGTTTGACAATTTCATGCTTCATGGTTTTGAAAAGTGGTTTATCTTCTTTGGATTTTGCCAGGTAGATATCATAATTGCCATCTCTGTCTGAGAGAAAAAGCAATTCTTTTTCGCTTAACCAAATTGGTTCAATATCGCGGAAACCACATTTACTGATATTGATGGTTTTGCTTTTTTCTTTGTCATTTTCTGTAATGAAAATTTCACCATGGATTTCAACTGCGGAGTATTTTCCATCCGGGGATTCATGATAATTGTTTATATCTGAACTTTTTGATTCGATTTTTTCCGTATAAAACTTGTAGTCTGTACCAGCATCAATATTAACTTTTTGAATATCTTTACTCGCTACATCCATCAAGTGAATGTCCATGATTCTTTCAAATACAATCTTGCCATTTTCTGAAGCATCAAAGTGACGGACTCCATCTTCTGTAAATGTTGTAACCTGCTCAGGTTCATCCAGAGGGTTTCCATCTTTGTCAACATTCAACTTGAAGATATTATACACTTTTGATCTGGCAGATAGAAAAAAGATTTCAGTATCAGAGGCCCAAACAGGAAGATAATCCTGTCCCTGGAATGTTGTCAACTGGATATATTTGTTATTTACCATATCATATATCCACAAATCTTTGTTGGCTGAACCTTGATAGGCTTCACGAGCTACACGGCAATCGCCGCGAACATAGGCGATGAACCTTCCATTTGGTGATTGTACAGCATCAAAACCCAACGCATCCATCAATCTATAAGGTGTACCGCCATCAGCACTGACAGCCTGGATTTCTTCATCCCATTCCAATTGACGGAAATTACGATTTGAGTTGAATATGATAGAGTTGTTACTCGTCCAATCAGTAATCATATCGCCAGCAGAATGATAAGTCAATCGTTTGGATTTTCCTCCTTTTGCAGGGATTGTAAATATATCATTGTTTCCAAATCTGGTTCCTGTGAAAGCAATCATACTTCCATCAGGTGACCATTTTGGAAATGATTCATAGGCTTCCTGGGTTGTCAATCTGAATGGTCTTCCACCAGTTACTGGAATTGTCCAGATGTCACCTTGATATGAAAAAGCGATTTCTGTTCCATTACTATTGATCGCTGGATGACGAATTACCTTGAATTCATCTGCAAATAATCCTGCAATCATTACCAATGAAAAAATTGAAATTAATAAAATCTTTGAAACTCTCATTCTTCCTCCTTTTAGATTTATATTTTCTAAAAATATTAAATATTTATGCAAAATGGAAAAGATTTTATAATGAAGTAATAATTTGTAATTATTTATCTTGAGTTACTGATTTATTGGAATGATTAACTTATAAATGAAAATAGTGGACAAGTAATCATAAAAAAAACCTCCAATTATTAAAATAATAATTGGAGGTTTTTTTTTGACTGCATATAGTTTTTATTTAATTTTTATTTCATAAAAATTATTTTGTTACTTTGAATAAAATTTTCCTACCACAAACGTATATTGTGCCATTTGTACCAATAATTGGAGATGAATTTATTTTACTTTTTTAGTTTATTAGTTGAGCACAATTATACAAAAGAGATAAATATTTGCTATTATTTTTAATCTTATCAATTGGCAAATTCATTTTGATAACTCTAATATTATAATAATCAGACTATTGCAATCACAAAATCATGAATAATTTGAATGAAAATACTCATGCTCCGACTAGATTTTCTAAAATATTAAAGAAAAAATTATGTCAAAATATATTCCTTTGGATAATCATTATACAAAAAGTAATTTTCGATCTATAAAAAATGGAAGTACAATGAAAAAAGAAGTAGAAGTATTATTAGGTGAACCGAAAAAAGCAGTATTGAAAATATCCTGGCCAATGATGTTGGGTATGGTTGTGCATTCTCTTTACAATCTAGCTGATGGTGCTTGGGTTGCAGGTTTGGGAACCAATGAACTTTCTGCTATTGGGTTGTTCTTTCCATTTTTCATGGTTTTGGTTGCAGTAGGAATGGCTCTTGGAACCGGTGGCGGTTCGGCTATTTCCAGAAGGATCGGAGAAAGAAAAAAGGAAGATGCAGACAATACTGCACTTCATACACTCTATGGTGGCGTTGGTATTTCCCTTCTAATTAGCATTGCAATATTTCCTTTTTTAGATAATATTTTTATTGCCCTCAGTAATAGTGAAGAAGTTGGGCGACTGACTGGAGATTACGCTAGAATCATTGTTGCTGGAAGTGTTTTCATGATCTTCAATCATCTGGCAAATGCCATACTCCGCAGTGAAGGTGATTCAAAACGAGCTATGCAAGTAATGGTTTTCAGTGCTGTATTAAATATCATTCTGGATCCAATTTTTATTTACACTTTTAATATGGGAATAAAAGGTGCTGCTTGGGCTACAATGGCATCGATCTTACTTTCATCGATCATATTTTATTTTTGGTTATTCTTCAAAAAAAATACTTATCTAGCATTGACTTTCAAAGATTTCAAGTTCAGCAAAAAAATTATTAGTGAGATTCTTGGAGTTGGCATCCCATCGTTTTTTGCCCAAATTTCCATGTCTATATCAATGGTTGTAATGAACCAAGTTGTTATCTGGACTGCAGGAACTGATGGTGTAGCAATCCTTACCAGTGGTTGGCGAATAATCATGCTAGGATCAATTCCACTCATGGGACTTACTGCTGGAGCAACAACTGTAATGGCAGCAGCTTATGGAGCAAAGAACAAAGATAAATTAAAAACCGCCTATATGTATACAATTAAACTTGGTTTGATTATGGAAATAGGAATTGGTATTCTTATATTTTTTACAGCCAGTAAAATATCTCTGATCTTTACATATTCTGAAAACTCTTCAAAAATTCATGAGGACCTAGTAGTATTTTTAAGATACATTGTATTTATTTATCCTTCAATTCCTTTTGGAATGATCAGTGCATCACTCTTTCGTGCTATAAATCAAGGTGGAAAATCACTAATGGTAACAGTTCTTAGAACAATTATACTTCAAATTCCATTGATCTATATTTTTGGAATCTATTTAAACTGGGGTTTAGTTGGCATTTGGAAAGGAATTATCATTGGAAATATTATCGCAGTGACAATTTCATTTTTCTGGGCAAAATATTCAATTAGCAAGATGAAATGGCAACTTCCCGAGGTCGACATTTCCGCCGGATAATATTATCCCAACCTTTTTGTCTTTAAACAATTCATGGTTCTCTATTACAACAGCAAGTGGAACTGCTGATGACGGTTCGATTATGATCTTCATGCGTTCCCAAATCATTCTCATTGCTTTTATGATTGATGCTTCGTCTACTGTAATGATCTGGTCTACAAATTCTTTGATGATTGGAAATGTTAAAGTTCCAAGAGAGGTGAGAAGTCCGTCAGCAATTGTTTTCGGATTGATAGATGGAATGATTTGATTTTTCTGTAATGATCGATATGCATCATCGGCACCTTTTGGTTCTGCCCCGATGACTTTTACATTTGGAAATAAATAGTGACAAGTGAGCAATGTTCCACTCAAAAGTCCACCACCGCCAACTGGCGCAATGACATAATCCAGATCCGAATTTTCCTGTAGCAATTCTAAAGCAGCAGTTGCCTGTCCTGTAATTATTTTTTCATTATTATATGGGTGGATGAACATGGCTCCTGTTGCTTCTACAATCTTCGCCATTGTAGATTCCCTAGCTTCCTGTGTGGGTTCACAAAAGGTGATATTTGCACCATATCCTCGAACTGCTTCTACCTTAACTTTAGGAGATGTTTTTGGCATCACTACCTCTGCAGGAATGTTTCGCCATTTGGCAGCGAGAGTCAGTGCTGCAGCATGATTCCCCGAAGAGTGTGTTGCCACACCGGATTTTATTTCTTCCTCAGAAAGTGAAAATACAGCATTGGTGGCACCACGAATTTTGAAAGCACCGACTTTTTGTAAATTTTCACATTTGAAAAAGAGTTCCAAATCAAAAATATTATTTATACTACTAGATGTCAAAACAGGTGTTTTGTGGATATATTTTTTGATTAATTGATGTGCTTCTAAAATATCAGATTTGCTTATCATACACTTTTTTGCGGAATAGTTATCATGATTTTTGTACCGGGTGTGTTAGTAAATTTAATTTCACCCTTCAATTGATTTTGTACTAATAATCTTACCAGGTTTAAACCGAGATTTCTATCAGTACTAAAGTATTGTTCATTTGTCATTCCAACACCATCATCAAAGACGTTGAGGAAATATTGGTTCTCTTTATATGTTAACTTTACTTTTAGTATTCCCTTTTTTTGATTTGGAAAAGCATGTTTTAGAGAATTTGTGATCAGTTCATTAATAATCAAACCACATGGAAGTGAAATTTTTAATGGTGCAATAACTTCTTCTGCAATATCCAGTTCCAACTTATGGATGGAGTAGTGTTGAACATTTGATTTAAAAACTTCCTTGCTGAGAAAAGTGAGGTATTCACTAAGATTGATGTTGTCAGATGTTCCGGAATCATAAATAAAATCATGGACTAGTGCCATCGAATTTATCTTTTGTCGACTTTCTTCCAGAAGGATTTTACTCTCCTCATTATTACTATCTTTTATCTGAAGATTTAAAATACTAGAAATCATCTGAAGGTTGTTTTTTACACGATGATGTAATTCTTTAAAAAGATAGTTTTTGTCTTCAAGTGCTTTTCGTAAATCACCTTCTATTATTTTTCGTTTATTTACTTCGTCCTCTAAACGAAATTTTTGTTCCTGAATAAGAGATGCTCTTTCACGAACCTTTGCTTCCATTTCATTATAAAGTCCCATGAATTTGGTTTCAAAGTCTACTTTCTCTTCTTGAATTATTGAGAGTTCATTCTCCAAATGTTTGATTTTTTGGAGTAGTAATTTTTCATTACTATTATCAGCCATTCGATAATAGTCCGATATTTTCCAAATGAGAAATTTGCTCGATCAAGTCAGAGTGCATCAATTCCATTGATTCTGACTCAATACTATTTTTATTCAATATTTCTTCAATAATAATATCATCACTAAGAATACATGTATCGGAAAATCCAAGTTGCCATTTTTTACAAAAATGATCTGATATAAGTAATGTTTCAGCCTGTTTGGTGAATTCTGGTTGGGCATCTTCTGGAGAATGATGGTATTTCACTGTTTCTATCAATTCATCCGGGAAATTCCAATCTTTTCCTAATGCAGTAACAATATCAGTATGTTTGAATTCCAGTACTTTATTTTCTGCTGAACAATGGTCGATTTCTTCTTCTTCACTTATAGTTAGAATTTTATTAAATTCTTCATTTAAAAATTGATCCATTATGATTATACCAATATTATGGATTAATCCAGCTGTATAAATATTTTCGCCCTTTTCTCCGAATTCACGACGATAAATCATTTTTGAAAGTAATGCTGTTGCTACAGAGTTTTTCCAAAGATCTTTCCTTGAGAAAGAACTATTTTCAAGAGCATTAAAAACTTTGAATAATTGTTCCGTAATTGCAATGTTTTTTATCTCATCAAAGCCAATCCAAAGAACAGCTTCTTTTAGGTCTTTGAATTCAACTCTGGACGCATAAAAAGCAGAGTTTGCAACTTTCAAAACTTTCACAGCTAAAGGAGGATCTAATCGAATAATTTTTTCCAGATCATTTACGGAACTTTTAGCATTATTCAGGATATCAAATATTCCTGTAATTATTCCTCTTATTGAGGCAAAGTTGGATTTGTTTACTTCTCTGATAATTCCATCTATTGTTTTAGGCATATTTAATCTCTCGTATTTTTAATTTTTTGTTATTTTAATTGTATCTATAATTTTTTAAAACGTCAATATTCCGAAGAGTTTTAAAAAAGAGGTCAAAATTGCGATTGTTAAAATAATTTTGATTATAACTTCACCTTTTTTTATTGCTAACTTAACTCCTAAATATGCACCAATACTATTTCCTATTGCTAGAATTATTCCATATTTCCATACTATTTTATCGGCTATTATAAAAATAACTAAAGCAAAAAATGTATAAGTTCCGACGATAAAAACTTTTATAGCATTGGACTTTATTAAGTCTTTGTTAGACAATAAATTAAGAGCACCTAAAAACAGGAACCCAACACCAGCCTGGATAAATCCACCGTACAAACCAATTCCAAAAAATACAATCAATTCTACAATTAGTGGTAAGTTTTGTTCTTTTTTATTTTGTTTTTTCTTTGGTAAAAGAATAAAAATAAGCATAAATAAAAGAAGAGTTCCTAAAATTTTATCAAAGGTTTGAGAATCAAGTTTGACAGCGAACAAAGAACCAATTATGGAACCTATTACAGCAGCTCCGGCAATTGGCAATACAGGTTTGATTTTTAATTCACCGTGAGATTTGAATTTTACAGTTGCGGTGACATTCTGAAAAAATATCGCAACACGGTTTGTAGCATTTGCAATTGGAGAAGGGAGACCAGACAGAATCAAAATTGGAAGCGTCAGCATACTACCGCCTCCAGCTAAAGTATTGATAATACCAGCAAGAATACCTACTGCTATTATTACAAGAGATTTGATTATTTCAGATGTTTCAAACATTAAAAGGTACTCATTCCGGCAAATTCCTGATAACGGTAAATCCAGTATTTGAAAAATTTTGATTCTTTATATTTCTCGAAATCCATTGAGAATCTCTCATCATACCAAACCAATTTGAAATAGTCTTTTATTTCTATTGCTAGCGCTTCTTCTTTTGAAGAACGAATCATGATATTTGCTTCAAGGTTTTTATCACCAATATTCCGTTTTGTATAATTAGCTGAACCACCAATAACAGTTATTGAATCTGCTTTTGTGAAAATTGCCATTTTTGTATGAAATTGTTCTCCATGTGTATTTGCCCAACGTATTGAAACACCTTTTTTATACAGTTCCCAGGCAACCTGACGATTTGGAATACCATTTTTCTTCTTGCCAAAAGCATCTTTGTTTGCATCTAAAAGTAGCCTGATAGAGGCACCTCGCTTATTTGCTTTTTTTATTGCCTTGATCAATTTCCTATCTGCCATGTAAAAAACACTAATATCAAGTGAATCATTTTCATTTAGAGAATTTGTGTTTTTTACCAATTGTTTTCTGATTTTTCCCTCAGTAATATACTTGAGTTTCAGAGTTCCATTTGTTGGTTCAGGCTTGAAATCTATTTTTATTTCACTTTTTGAAAGTTTTGCTACCGCTTTTTCCGATTCTAAAATATCACTTAAAACCTGTCCTGTGACATAAAAACCAATATTTGAATGTAAACTACTTGCTGTGTGTGGATTTGCAGAAGTGATAATACTTGCTTTCTCAGATAAAATGATTTTGCGATGGTTTGCTTTGAAATTCACAAGTTTTAGCAAGGATCGGATTGCCATTTTTTCATTAGGCTCTGTCACTCTATTTTTTAATAGACCTTTGTAATTTGGATTACCAAACCACCTTGGAATCAATCGCCAAAACAAAGAATAAGGTTGATGTGAATCACGGAGTTTCAACATATTTGTAATGATAACTTCAATACCAACTTCTTTCATCCTTTCAAGATGCGGATTTTTATGACTGTAATAAAAAATATTGAACTCATCAGTAATGAAGTAAATTGGCATATCCGGATTTGCTTTTTTCTTTTCTATCAATTTTTGAGTTAGCAGTTCTGTTGAGCGGATATATTCAGGATTTGTGTCGATAGAAGTCTCGATGAACAAGAAAATATCCAATACCAAAAAATCTTCAGCTTCAGCAATAAGTTGATGGGCTCTTTGATATATTTCCTGATCTGCAATTCGGACAGAATCGCCCATATAAGTTAAATCCCTTAGAAATTCAATATTTGCACTTTCAACTGTATAAAAAGGTGATTCTATACTAATGTTTTCAGGTAGTTTTCTACCAAACCCAAATAGAAATATGGGAAATGAAAGAAACAAAATACTTCTAAATAAATTATTTTTTAATCTCATAAATCACTCTCTAGTTAACCAATCATATTATAATAATTTTTTATGTGCTATAAAAATTCTTTTTATGATAATGTTAGAATAAGGAAATTAACTTAATATATAACACAAAAATCTTATGCAATAAAATATCCATAGATATTATCTGAGAGTAAATATTAAAAACCTTTGGTTCGGCAATTTTAATTATTAATATTCTTTTCTGTGTCATATTGTCAGCAGCAAAAATTGGCATGATTCTGGTTAAAAACGGTAATCCGAAAAAATGAAAATAAAAATAAAAGGAGTAACAATTTATGACAGACAAAAAGAGTAAAAAGAGCAATTATAAGTTTAAAGCAGAATTGAATCAACTACTGGATTTAATCATCCATTCCCTTTACAAACACCCTGAAATTTTTCTAAGAGAACTTATCTCAAATGCATCTGATGCACTGAATAAAGCGCGGTTTCTGGAATTGACAGAAAAAGAAATTGTAGACAAAGATGCAGAATTTGCAATCAAAGTGACTGTAGATAAAAATAAAAAAATCTTTTCTATTGAAGATTCTGGTATCGGTATGACAAAAGATGAACTTCAGAGCAACATCGGTACTGTTGCCAATTCAGGTACATTGAACTATATCAAAGAAATGCAGGAAAAGGGCGAGCCTGTTAATGCAGATATGATTGGAAAATTCGGCGTTGGTTTTTACTCCATATTCATGGTAGCTGATGAAGTAATTGTTGAAACATTATCAGCAAATCCCGGCGAACAGGCTTATAGATGGATAAGTGATGGAAAAGAAAAATATTCAATCGAAGAAATAGACAAAAACACTCGTGGAACTAAAATTTCTTTTAAACTCAAAGAAACACAAGAAGAATTTGCAGAAGAATATAGAATCAAATCTATTATCAAGAAATATTCAAACTTTGTAGATTTCCCAATCTATATTAATGACGAAAAAGAAAATACAGTGGATGCTTTATGGAGAAAATCTGAAGCAGATTTGAAACCTGAAGATCTAGAAGAATTCTATAAGTTTGTGTCAAATGATTTTGAAAAACCACTTGATCATCTACATCTTTCCATGGAAGGTGCTGTAAACTTCAAAGCATTGCTCTTTACACCAGAAAAAGCACCCATGTACCTTTTCCGTGACATCAATGAAAAAGGCCTGCATTTGTATAATAGTAGAGTTTTTATCGAAGATAATGCATCCGAAGATTTACTGCCAGAATATTTGAGATTTGTAAAAGGTGTCGTTGATACTGAAGACCTTCCGTTAAATGTATCTCGTGAAACAACTCAATACACACCAGTAATGGGTAAAATCAAATCTATTCTAACCAAAAAACTTCTTGGACAGTATGAAGGTTGGTTGAAAAATGATCGAGAAAAATATGAAAAATTCTATAAGAATTTTGGTCAATTAGTAAAAACAGGATTGAACTCCGATTTCCAGAATGCTGACAAAATCAAAAAACTACTTTGTTATGAATCAACAAAAACTGAAGATGGAAAGTTTGTAACTTTTGATGAATATATTGCAAAGATGAATGAAGATCAGAAAGAAATTTACTACCTGACAGGTGAAAATAAAGATATTGCGTCCAGAAATCCAAATCTGGAATATTTCCGTAAGAATGATATTGAAGTATTATATTTTACTGATCCTGTTGATGTTTTTGTTCTGCCAAGTCTCTTTGAATATGAAGAAAAGAAATTTGTATCCATTGATAAAGCAGAAATTGATACAGACAAAGTAGAAGATACGGATGTAGAAAAACTCGATACAAAAGAGATGAAGTCTATTCTTAAAGTCTTCAAAAAAGTTCTTGGTGACAGAGTTAAAGATGTTGTTGAATCCAAACGTCTTGTTGATTCTCCTGCTACTTTGGTAATTGATAAAGATGGTATGGATCCACAAATGGAAAGAATGATGCGTGCAATGAATCCAGAAGGCGCACCTATGAACCAGCCAAAAATCCTCGAAATTAATCCTGGACATGATCTTATCAAAAACATTGTTGCGCTTCATAATGCAGACAAAAATGATGCAACAATCCCTGATGTTATCAATCAATTATTTGAAGCATCACTTTTAATTGAAGGAGCATTGGAAAATCCAACAGATTTCATTTCCAGAATGACAACTCTGATGGTTAAAGCAACTAAATAATAATTATTATAACACACTTGAAAGCGGCTGTGGAAATTATCTATAGTCGCTTTTTTATTTTGTAATTAGCAATTTATCAATTAACATCTTTCTGTAAAATTTGGAGAAGTAATGAAAAAAATAGCTGCAATTGGTGAAATTTTATGGGACAATTTTCCTGATGGTAAAATACTAGGTGGAGCACCAACAAACTTTGCAATTTTATCAAAATATCTGGGTAATGAAGCCTATGTCATCAGTGCGGTTGGAGATGATGACCTTGGCAAGGAGATATTTGATAAATTGCAAAATTGGGGGATATGCACAAGCCTTTTACAGATTACAAAAGAGTATGATACAGGCGAAGTGATGGTCCAGGTTGATGAACAGGGAATTCCTCGCTATCAAATCGTGGAAAATCGAGCTAGTGATCATATCAAATATTCTGATGAAATGAATAATTTTCTCAATGAATTTGATGCAATTAGTTTTGGCTCACTATCCAGTAGATCGATGGAATCAAAAAATACTATTTTTGAATTTCTAAGAAAATTATCAGATAAATGTCTAAAAGTCTGTGATTTAAATATTCGCAAAAATTATTATAACAAAGAACTGATTGAATCATTGCTGAAGATAAGTGATATTTTTAAAATAAATGAGAATGAACAAGCGTTGTTGGAGAAAATTTTTGAAATCAAATTAGATGAACCAGAGAATATCCGTTATTTGATGAAGAATTATAATATTGAAGTAATAATCATTACAAATGGTGATGTTGATAGTGAAATTATATTAATGAATGACTATTCCAGAATTCCATCCAAAAAAGTGGACGTAGTTGATACAGTTGGGGCAGGAGATTCATTTCTTGCTGCATTTGTGGATGGATATCTGAAAAATCTTCCATTAGCACAAAATCATCAAAGGGCGGTTGAACTTTCATCAGAAGTATGTAAACACAAAGGTGCAACAGGGATTTTGAATAAATAGATATTTGAATTTTTGGGACTTGATTCAAAATGAAGTTTGAATCGAGAATCCTCCTGTGAGGAAAATTTCATGATGTTTATTTGTATACGGATTTTTACAGGAAAACACAGATTGATACTGTTTTTTTTTGTAATCCGTGTATTCATGATAATCTGTGTACTAAAAATTGTAAATAAAGACATTATAATATAGTGAAATAAGCATTTTCAAATCACACTCGCTTTGCTCGCTGCGATTCAAGTCTGCTTGTGGGTTATTAATTCTTACGCTTTTGTATCTTAGTCCTTTTATAACCTGAATTATTAAGAAAACGGTTCGGATTTTCATCTTCACGATTGGTATAGTAAACATCTCCTTCTGATGTTTTCCATCGATACTTGTATTCATCTGTATCAATTTCTGTTTTACCTGTATGAGGATTGGTGTATTCTTCCTGTCCTGTTAAAACAAGATAATTATCATTCATTATTTCTTCTCTATTAACAGTTGTTTTTTGCATGATTTCCTGATCTATTCGTCGGCATTCTTCATAAACTTTTTGAACAATTTCAGCACGTTCTCGCTGCCCTTTTGATTCTTTAAGAATCCATTCCATATTAAAGACTATTGAAGAGCGAATGATATCCAGTGTAGGGCGCCACTTGTCAAAATTTTCAACAGGAGCTCGAAATACTATAGAACGTGTATTTTTCCATGTCAGGGCTGCAGGCATATTCACCATACCGGTGAGTAAAATTTCACGATATTTTGTACCATCTTC
>Ga0070729_10002458_pt1 | contig 23841 bp, 19 predicted proteins | sample tdDd472_FD_66725 | JGI IMG/M metagenome (GOLD analysis project Ga0070729, IMG submission 66725) | Marine sediment microbial communities from the Atlantic coast under amendment with organic carbon and nitrate - tdDd47.2 | ecosystem: Environmental > Aquatic > Marine > Coastal > Sediment | place... | reverse complement strand
TAGTTCTTGATCCGTATACCGAAGTGTGTTATTGGTGGCCATAACAGGTTTATTTGGTTTAAAATGGTAAATTACATGTGGAAATCGTAGTGGTAAGCGCTTGTTCGGTTCCTTCAAGTTAGGGATTATTTTGATAGGTGGCAAGGGGGGATTGAGGAATATATGATTTACCTGCGATTATAAGATACGGGATTTTAAGCGCTTGTGTAAGGGTGAACCAAGTGGAATTGAGATGGCCTATGACTAACTATTTGGGGTTTTAAGGCATTGAAATCACAAGATAGGGCAGTAGTACAGCCAAGTTGTAGCCGTATTATTTTGGTTCTCTGACAAATTTTGTGCGCTAGTCAACTAAAAGCCTTGATCAACACTCATTATCATTCGCTTATAATCTTCGTTTTGAGTTGACCACAAAAATTGTCAGAGAAGGATTATTTTTTGATTCCTTATCAAATGCTTTAATTTTATCCTTTTTGATATTTTTGGGGAAATTTAGCGCTTGCTTCTAGGTGATGATGGAGAAATCTTCATTGGAGAGATTAAAGCTTAGCCGAAGATATCGAGGTAAGTGAGTAGCCATTTTTATTTCTAATTCATTCCCTAACCCTCACTAGCAAGAAAAACTAGTGGTTAAATGTAAAAGCCCTCCAGTATGAAATACAAGCTAACAAACTACTTGCTCATTCCAATATTGTTATTCCTTGTTGCTTCGCTGAGCACCTGCAAATCAGAGAAGGAATCTACAGATACGCGATCGACAGTAGTTTTCAAGCAAAAAGATAATGTAGTAAGGGTAAGGATGCCTATTGACCCGAGAACCTTCAATCCCATCTTGTATACGGATTCTCAAAGTCGGATGGTATTCGAATATATATTTCCTTATCTCATGACTTATGATCCGGTTACTTTGGAGCCCATTCCGCAACTGGCTAAAAGTAAGCCAGTGGTAAAGGAAATCACATCGGGGCCCAATGCCGGTAATCTTTCCTACACTTTTACGATCCATGGAGCAGCCAGTTGGGATGACGGGACACCAGTTACTGGGCATGATATGGTTTTTACCCTAAAAGCCCTGTTCAATCCGCTTGTTCGCGCAGCTCACCTGCGTTCCTATTTCGACTTTATCGCTGGGGTAGAAGTGGATGAAGCCAATCCTAAAGTGTTTACTATTACCACGCAAAAGCCTTACATGTTGCAGGAGTTGGGACTCAGTAGCCTTCCTGTGATGCCGGCAGCGGTATATGATGCTGAAGGCTTGATGAGTGATATTGCTTTGGAGGATTTAACCGATCCAGACAAGGCTAAGCAGCTAGCGGAAAGTAATGAAAACCTGACAAAGTTTGCTGATGTATTTTCCTCGCCCTTGCATACGCTCGAACCAGCAGGCGTTATTGGGTGCGGGCCTTATAAACTGGTATCTTTTGAAACGGGACAAAAAACAGAGTTGGTCAAAAAAGAAAATTGGTGGGGAGAAGGAATGGAAGAAGCTTTTCCTAGTTTGAAAGCTTACCCCGACCGGCTTATCTTTCAAGTGGTCAAAGATCAGAATACAACCATCTCTGCTTTAAAAGATGAATCTTTAGACGTAGCAGGTCGATTGGATTCCAAGGCCTTCTCAGAACTACAAAAGGATGAATCGATACAAGACTATTATAGCTTGCATACGCCTTCAACCTTCCAGTTCTACTTTATTGGTATGAACAACCAATCTCCTTTCTTGAGTGATAAACGCACAAGAAGGGCTCTGGCACATATTGTCAATGTAAGTGAGATTATCGAAAAATTGTACTACGGCTATGCCGAGCCGATCGTAGGCCCTTTTCACCCTAAAAAGCCCATCTATCACCAGGATTTGAAACTGATAGAATACGATATCGAGAAAGCCAAAGCGCTATTGGCTGAAGCGGGTTGGGAGGATTCGGATGGCAATGGTATACTTGATCGAGAAATAGATGGAAAGCGGGAAGATTTTACCCTTACTTATCTGGAATACCAAGCCAGTACTTTTGGCGGCAATATGACACTCTATTTCAAAGAGCAAGCCAAAAGAATCGGTGTAGATGTCAATATCAATTCGGTAGAACGAAACGTAATGGTCGATAATCTTCGTAAGCGAAACTTTGACTTATTTGGTGGGGCCTTGTCGCCAGGACATGAACCCGAAGAGGATCCCAAAGCCATCTGGCATACAGAAAGCGATCACCCCAATGGACTCAATCGAATGCGATTTAGTAACCCACGGGCTGATGCGCTAATTGATGAATTAAGACTCAATACGAATCAGAATGAACGCAAGAAACTGTTTTTAGAACTACAGGAAATTCTATATGATGAACAACCTGTTATTTTCTTATTTGCCCCCTTGGAAAGATTGGCTTTTCATCGCCGATTCGATGCGCAAGCTAATGCCATTCGACCTGGTTTCCGCCTTGGTGCCTTCCAGATTATGGAAGAACTGGTCGCCCAATAAAAGGGAGCTAGCTTAATCATATCCTAAAATATTAACCCATGAATCACATACGAATAGCTTTTATTGGCTTTTTGGCAGTCTGCATCTGCCTGGCCAGTTGCAAAACAGAACCCAAGGAGTCTGAAGACTTAGGGGTTTTGGCCACTTGTGAAAGAACGAATAATGAAGTCGTTCTTCGCTTGGAGGCTGAGCCGGATATATTGAACCCTTTGACTACTACAACTAGCTATGCTAATCAGTTAAATTTTCAAATCTTTTCCTATTTACTAGCACTGGACCCAGAGAGTCTTGAACTAATTCCTCAATTGGCGAAGGCTCGACCTACAGTCGAGTTTATTACAGATGGACCTTACGCTGGTGGAACTAATTATCAGTACGAGATTCATGAAGAAGCTGTCTGGGAAGATGGTAGTCCCGTGACGGGGCATGATTATGCTTTTACGCTAAAAGCGGTGCTTAACCCTGATGTTTCTGCGGTAAGATTGCGCCCGCATATCACACTGATCAAAGATGTAATAGTGGATGAAAGTAATCCCAAACGTTTCACGGTAGTGACCGATAAGCGATTTTTCAGTGGAGAAGAAAAAACGGCCAGTACGTTTTCTGTCCTACCTGAAAAGGTGTACGACCCCAATGGCTATTTGAAAGATATTCCAGTGACTGAATTCACGGATGCTAAAAAACTGGAGGCACTAGCTGCAAAAGATGAAAAACTCAAGCAATTTGCAGATGAATTTCAATCTCCCAAGTACGGTAGAGAGGTCGGCTATGTAACAGGCTCAGGTCCTTATCGCTTTGTTGGTTGGGAAACGGGTCAAGAACTGGTATTGGAGAAGAAGGAAAATTGGTGGGGGGATGCATTGGCCTCAAAATACCGTGCGCTACAAGCTTATCCTGATAAATTGATTTACAAGCCAATTAAAGACGGAGTCGCGGCCATCCAAGGCTTGAAAGGGGGAGCGCTAGATGTGGTTCCAGATATTGAGGCCGCTACTTTTGTGGAAATGAGAGAAGACCCTACAATGACGGATTGTTTTGAATTTTATTCTCCTTCTATGTTGGCAGTAGCTTTTATTTATGTGAATGAAAACAACCCTAAATTGGCTGATAAACGCGTTCGCCAAGCCTTGGCACATGCGATTGATTTTGACCAGATTATCGAAAAAGTATACTTTGGGATGGGAGAGCGTTTGGCTTCACCTGTGCATCCTGCTCAAAAGTTTTATAATGATGATTTGGCCATACCCGATTATAATGCCGAAAAAGCAAAAACTTTATTAGCAGCAGCTGGCTGGACGGATACCAATAGTGATGGAACGGTAGATAAAGAAATTGATGGAGAACGAGTAGAGCTTGTTTTAACGTACTCTTATTCCAATTCTCGAGCTTCCTCGGAACGTTCAGCTTTGATTATTCAGGAGAGTGCACGTAGGGCAGGTGTGAAGATTGAACTAGATGCGGGTGATTTCCGCCAACTGATTGGCCGACAAAGAGCGGGTGATTATGAGTTGAGTGGTGCGGCGCGAAGCTTGGCTCCTAATTGGGAACCTCGTCAAAGTTACCATACCCAAGGCGATAACCGTGCAGGTTTTGGAAATGCAGAGACCGATGTACTTATCAGTAAGATTCAAGAAACATTAGATGACGACGAACGTTATAAGCTGTATAAAGAATTGCAGGCCATCATCTACGATGAGCGGCCTGAGATTTACATTATGACCTATAGTGTTCGCTTTGCCATCCACAAGCGATTCGATACACCAATTAGCGCGTATTTCCCTGGCTATTTTCCCAATTATATGAAATTGAGAACCAGTGAGATGACAGCGGGAAATTAGTGGCAGTCACATTACTGGACAAATACGGCTTATCAGAAGAACGTTGAAGGTTTATGGCCTCAATTCCTTGGCATAAACCTTCAAGCCTAAACTTTTAACCCCCCTTGGCGTAAAATATCCAGTAGTATGAGCAGCATGGATAAATGAAGAAACGCCTTACGCGTGCAACAAATTGATGATCAGCTGGCCATGAGAAGTAGCATCACCGCCCCCCCATTTGTGTGGAAAATTCGGGATGAACTCATGTATTTTACCAAGAGAGCTAGCAACGGGAATGTTATTAGGAAAATAGACCCATGACAACATATCTTCTCAAGCGGATACTTTGGTTTGTACCCACCCTGCTTGCCATTTCCTTTTTGGCATTTGGGCTGAGCAAGTGTACGCCAGGTGATCCCGTTATGCAAGCCTGTTTTCCAGAAGATACACCTTTTGATGAACAAGTTTTTGAATTAGAATATCAACGTTGTGCCCAATCACTAGGCGTTGACCGTCCGGCTTTCTATTTTAGCCTCTCCTCCGCGGCTTATCCTGATACGCTCCATCGAATATTCCAAATGGCCCGCCGCGAAACGCTAGCAAAACTAATTGCACAATATGGCAATTGGCCAGAGATTGAGCGCTACTATCAGCAACTAAAAACGTTTAAAAACGCATTGGGTATCGTCCCTGACTCTGTGGCGGTCTTCGCCTTGACGAGTATCAAAGCAGATCTGCGTTTCCTCCCTTTTCAATACAAAGATGAAGCCATACAGCGTAGCTTAGACTCTATCCGTTTTCAGGTGCAAAATGCACCTGCACTGGATGCATTTATTGGTGCCGACTTTGACAAGCTGCAAGCTAATTATGCCGCTATCAAGGACAATGCGACGCCACATAAATTGTATTGGCCTGATTTCAAATGGTATGGCGTCCGTAATCAATATCACTATTGGTTTAGCCATTTTCTTAAGGGGGACTTTGGTGTTTCTCTACAAGATAGGCGTCCGGTGAGTAAAAAGATTTGGGAAGCATTGCAGTGGACTATGCTACTCAATATATTGGCGATATTTTTTGCCTATACGATCGCTATCCCTATCGGGGTATATGCTGCCGTGAATAAAGGGAAGCGCTTTGATCGTTGGACATCGGGGATGTTGTTTTTCCTTTACTCTTTACCCAATTTTTGGGTGGCGACCCTCTTAATCATATTCTTTACCAATTCGGAATATGGAATGAATTGGTTTCCTGCTTTTGGTACAGGCAATTTGCCGGATGATGCTCCCTTTTGGTCCCGCTTTTGGGAGGTAGCTTATCATTTGATATTACCCGTATTCTGTTTGACCTATGCCAGTTTGGCTTTTATTAGCCGCCAAATGCGGGGTAGTATGATAGAGGTTTTTCAGCAACTGTACATCCGCACCGCTCAAGCTAAGGGCTTAAGCCCACGCCAGGTGATTTGGAAGCATGCCTTTCGGAATGGCCTTTTTCCTATTATCACCTTAATCGCCAATATCTTCCCGCGAATTTTGACTGGGTCTGTAGTGATTGAATGGATTTTCAATATTTATGGCATGGGATGGTTGACGATCGAATCTATTGGCCAAAAGGATTGGCCCGTGGTTTTTAGTATTATGATGCTAGGAGCGATTGTCACTCTGATTGGCGTATTAATCGCTGATATCCTCTATGCCTTTGCTGATCCCCGCGTTAAATATCGTTGATGGAGTTGTTTTTAAATAAGACTGAAGCCAAGAGATACACATGATTTTTGGACGAAAACAGCAAGTTGAAATCGCAGAACAGCAATTGAGCAAACGTACCTACTGGTTCTTTGCCTGGGCGCGTTTTCGCAAAAACAAGGCGGCTTTATGGTCCTGGCGTATATTTCTAGTGTTGTTTTTTATTGCCATCACTGGTGACTTCTTAGCCAATGATAAGCCATTCTATTGCAAAGTAGATGGGAAGACTTACTTCCCTGTTGTCCAAAATTATGCGGTGAAAGCGGGCTGGTCAAAATGGGATGCAAAGTTTTTGACCACACCCTGGATTGAACAAACCTATGAATCGGTTTGGTGGCCTCCTATTCCCTATAGCAGTGAAGGATTAGATTACGACAATACTTATGTTGGCCCTTTCTCAAAACAAGAGGTAGAAAGCTGGCGGTTCCGACACTGGTTAGGAACCGATGACCTAGGGCGTGATGTGGCTGCCGGTATGATTGATGGCACCCGGACGGCTTTAATGGTGGGTATTGTAGCTATGTCCATCGCCTTATTAATTGGGGTCTTTTTAGGTGCCTTGGCGGGCTATTTTGGGGATGATGGCTTACGCTTATCGCGTATTCGTATCCTACTGAATGTACTTTTTTTATGTCTTGGCGTGTTTTGGGGCTTCGGCAGCCGATCTTATGCCATTAGTGATGGTCATCAAGTTAGTGCACTATTGCTGACCTTACTTTTAGTGGTCTTTTTATTAGTCATCGCCAACTTATTGGCTAAATGGTTGGAGAAAAGTCCCACCTTAGGTAAACAAGTGATCGTACCCATCGATCTAATGGTGATGCGACTGATAGAGATGGTGAATGCCATTCCTGGGCTCTTACTTATCCTGGCTTTTGTCGCTGCCATCCAAGAAGAAAGTATCTTATTTGTAATGGTACTCATAGGTCTGTTGGCCTGGACGGGAGTTGCCCGGTTTGTGCGGGCCGAATTGCTACGCATCCGCAAAATGGAATATATCGAGGCGGCTCGGGCTTTAGGTTTTACGCAATGGCAAGTTATTTTTCGCCATGCGCTCCCCAATGCACTCGGTCCAGTTTTGATTGCCCTTTCCTTTGGCATGGCTGGCGCTATCCTCTTGGAAGCCGTTCTTTCTTTCTTGAATATCGGTGTACCCGAAGAGCAAGTAACTTGGGGAAGCTTACTTCGGGAGGCCCGTTCCTATGCCAAAGCTTGGTGGTTAACGGTTTTCCCTGGTTTCGCCATTTTTGTGAGTGTGACGATCTTCAATTATATCGGTGATGGCCTTACGGAAGCCCTAGACCCAAGGTTGAAAGATTAGTCTGACGCTAATTTTGACTAAAGTCTTTATATAGTTCATCTATTAATCCCTCCTCGACATCTTGCTCATGTAGTACCATTCTATACCGCAATTCCAGCGCTTTATTTTTTACTAAAGGGGTGGCCTGATTTCCGGGATAAGCGGCATTTTGCATACTCCGCTTTTCGCGCAAAATCCAAAGTTGTTGCGCCGAAGGGTAATCAGGGTGCGTAATGATAGCTACTCCAGTCGGATTTTTACCATCAAAGGTGCCTAGCATATCCATCCAAGGCCCTGCTTTTAGTCCGTCTCTTTGTGCTTTTACTTCTCCCTGATGGCTGATAAACTGGATATCGTTTGGCAACTTTATTCTTGGAGAAAAACCGCCATACCCTTTGCTATCTGTTGATCCTCCGATGGCCAAACCTTCCTTGCGTGGAAATAATCGAATTTGAAAGTCGATAACTCGGTAGTTCTTTTCACGCGGATAAATGGTAATAGTTGTTTTCTCTTTAAACAAGGCCGTTGTTTTAGCGCTAGTCGTATCCAATCGGGATCGCCAAAGCGTCTTGGTGTGGATCGCAACAGTTTCATCAGTGACTTTAGCCTTAGCCTTTTTGACATCCCAGCTTACATTATTACAGTCCCAGGCATCGGCTACCTGCTTTCCCTCCAATAGGATTTGGTGCCAAGCCCAAAAAACACCACGATGGTGATAATGATCTTCTGGGAAATCTTCACTCAGTACTTCGCCGTGGAGCCCATATAAGGGATGTACATAATTAGCCCGCTCATACTTTCCATCTAGTGATTTAGCTTTCTGTTGGTAAAATAGGACCTGTTTCCCTTCTTCCGTGACGGCTAAACCTTCTTCGTTTTTTGAAACCTGGAAAATTTGACTAAAACTGGTACTTGCAATGCCATTGAAAATTGCTAGGCAAATGATTGTTATTAAAGCTTGGTTTTTCATGTGAATAAAATTACAAAAACGGCCGTTAATTTTCATGATGCAACTTCAATATTTGGAAGCGCCTTGCATATTGCCAGCCAAAGAATACTACTGCTAACAGCCCGCTTAAAGGAAAGAGGGAAGGAATGAACCAGCCGAGAAGACAAATACTACCTGTTAGAAAAGCTAAGACTGCTAAATGCCCAAGATAGGTGATGTAGTGTTGCGCTTTAAAATGAGTACCCAATAGGAGTAGACCACCCAAAACAGGAAGAATAAAAGAAAGAAATATGGAATGAGGTAAAGATAAATTGAGCATTGAGAGGCCAAGACCTCCGGCTATACCAATAAATAAAAGGCGATATTTCCAGTTAAATTCGGGGGTGCAATCATAAAGACGAGCTCGCGGTGGACTGGGAGCCATTACCCCGCGGTTATAGGAAATCAATTTGTATAATTTTCGTACAGCATAATTGACGGGAGAGATGGCCATCATCCGCTTGATGAACGGAAAACGGGGATTCAATAAATAGATTAAACTATCAAGTCCGTACATCGTTTTGCCGCCCTGCAAATCAACAAGTGGTATTTCATGCCGACTTCTGTGCAGATCAAGTTGCGCTGCCAAATCAGTCTTCGCTAATTCTGAAAAAGAAATTCTGCCTTGCTGCGACAGCAAATCTGCTTTGACAAATGCGCCAGTATACCAATGGCATAGAGGACAATTATCGTCGTAAATGATCGCTTTTTCGGTTTTCATAAGTATAAGGTTTACTAGCAATAACGGAATAGTTGCAATAAAAGTTCACTTCTTTCAGTATTTATTGAAAGTATTTAAAATAGATTTAAAAAAAGGGATAATTCATTTTGGTGAATTATCCCTGATAAAGGCTATCTAATCAGATAGCTAAGGTGTTTATGGGATTACGTAATGCGATGATTCTCGCAGGCTTAATGGGGGGCTACTACTGGACGAATACTGTTTATCAGTTTAAAGTCGAAGGTTTAGAGCATGTTAGGGCAATGCTCTTTGAGCAAAAAAGGATGTTTTAGACCCAAATGGTGTTGCTCAAACATGCTTTTAGGGCTTAATCCCCTGGTTTAAACCTTCAACTTTTAAACCCTGTCGGAGTGAAATGTCCAATCAGGTGCACTTAGATAATGCGACTAGTCCAGTTTTACGCGCCCTCTTCTGGCCCAAAGACCTACCGGCTCAAAATTGACATCAATTACCTCGATGGGAGTCGGGTTGTCAGTAACGGATACAGCCGTTTTGTCCCCAGCGTCTCCTATGGCATCAAAACAAATGCTATAGAGGGGAGTGTTGTTAGGGACTGTTACGCCTACTAGGGTTGGGTCGGTCCAAGAGGTGGTAAGCCGATCGCTCTGTGGGTTAGCAAAATTGATAGCACTTAGCCCTGGTACATTGAAGTTGTTGACGTGAGAAAAAGCGAGTACATCAGCATCCCAAGCTATGCTATATTGCCAAGCCAACAAATCCTTAAAGCCCCATGCTTTTACATCTAGGCAAAAGGATTGGCCAGCTTGCACTTTGGCATTTTCTACTTTCAATAGCAGGGTGTTAGCACGTCGCTTGGTGATAACTAATTCCTCCGCATCTTTGAATTCAGTAGTAGGGATTTCTTCACTTGTTTCTATTGCAGCAGTAGGAGCTACTGTCAATTCATCTTTTACACAGGATGAAAGAAATAGGGCAAGGCTGAGAACAACGAACAATCGAGTTCTGGTCATGGTGATTAATGTTTTTAGGATTACTAATTTTGATTTCACCACAATGTTAAAGGGAATTCTCACTGCAAAAAAGAACACTTTTTAGCGCTTATAGCGAATTTTGAAATAGAAAATAAGTGCATAGAAAATGCAAGTTAAATAGAGGTGGGTTTATAACTTTTTAAAAATCACTTAATTATGAATTCATTATTAAGCGTTTTAAAATAGCGTTTTACATATTTAAAATAAATAGTATAGCATTTTCCTATTGTCCAGCCTGCTATTTTTTATTCTGGCGCCGCTGCTTCATCCATCGCATCATTGCAATTGTAAATAAAAAAGGTGCAGCTACAAAATCGACCTGCATACCTGCATTAGCATTATCGAGCAATAGAATCGAGAGTTGATCTTCGAAAGGATTATCATTGATTACATAAGTCCAGGTAGAAGAAGGTCGTTCCAATTCTTTGGTATCTAATTTAGCGCCTTCTTTTCGCATTACTTTCTCTATCCAATTGGCAATTTTTTCAGCGAGTGCCTGGTATAAAGATTGGAATAATTCATCCGCTTGTTTTCTGAAACTTCGAAGTGGATTCTGACCGCCCAGGCGTACAAAATGTATTCCTTCTCGTAAGTGAGAAAGCAAATCTAAGTGAGCCGCCCAATATTTATCATATTGTAGAAGAACATAGGATTGTATCAAAGCCAATTGTTGAGAACCAGCCCCAGTAATCGAGGGGATTGAAGGGAAAAAAAGAGGTAACTGATCGATGTTTCTTAAAATTTCTTGCCGTTCCTGCTGTAATACCACTCGCTGTTGCTCAATAAAGGCCGCATACTGGTATAAATTCTTACGCATATCCATGAGTTGGTTTTCCATGGTACGTTGGGTAGAGCCAATGACCTTTTTGATTTTTGGGTGTTGTAAAGGCGCCTCACCGCTAAGCTGCCTTAGTTTCTTGGGCAATAATTCCTGTAATTTGTATTTGATCATCAAGTCATCTTCAAAGCTGATGAAAAAACGAGATTTTCCAGCGTCTCCTTGCCGCCCTGCTCTTCCTCGCAATTGTTGATCAATTCTTACGCTTTCATGCCGATTAGTGCCGATCACATATAAACCACCATATCTTTTGACTGCCGCTTTCTCGGATTCGTCCTTTCCTCCCAATTTAATATCTGTCCCTCTTCCAGCCATATTGGTCGCAATAGTGACCGCTCCAACCTTACCTGCATCTGCAATGATGGCAGCCTCTTCCTCATCATTTTTGGCATTGAGAACCTGACAAGGGATATCCTGTTGTCGAAAGCGTTGGGCCAAATCTTCTGACTCTTGAACCGTCAAGGTACCAATGAGAACCGGCTGCCCGATACGATGCGAGCGCTTGACCTCTTCTAGCACTGCTTTGACTTTACTGGCTTTATCTACATAAATCTGATCGGGATAATCTTTTCTCTGTGAGGGTTTGTGAGGCGGAATAACGATAGTGGGAAGACCATAGAATTGGGCGAATTCTGCTGCTGAAGATTGGGCCGTAGCGGTCATGGCCGCCACTCCGGGATACATTTGAATGAGGTGTTGTAAACTAATGGAATTGAGTACACTCCCTTCCGATTGAAGCGGCAGATTCTCTTTGGCTTCTACGGCACTTTGCAAGCCATTCCGCCATCGCCTGTCTTCCACGACCCGCCCCGTAAATTCATCAATCAAATAGATACGATTGTCTTTTACAAGATAATCAATGTCCCGAATGAGAAGTGTATGTGCCTGAAGTGATAAATTGATGGCCGTATGTAGTTCAAAATGTGCATCTTCAACCAAATTTTCGACTTTAAAATAGGTTTCTGCCTTTTGCAGTCCCTTTGCCGTAAGGTATACCGTTCGGGCCTCGCTTGATAGGAGGTAGTCTTCCGATTCTCGTAAAGTTTGTACAAAAAGTGCAACAGGCCGAAGGTCTACAGCCGTCGCCTCCATTTTACCCGCCAGGACCAATGGGTTTCGGGCTTCATCAATGAGAATGGCATCAGCTTCATCAACGATTGCAAAATGGAAAGGCCGCAATAATAGTTCGGCTTCCTCATAAGCTAATTTTGATCGTAAGAAATCAAAACCTACCTGCTTGGCGGTGGCATAAGTAATATCTTTGGCATAGGCCGCCCTTTTTTGAGCCAAGCTCATATCATTGGAGATATATCCAACCTCTAGTCCAAGGAATTGATAAACCGCTGCCATCCATTGAGCATCTCGCTGAGCCAGGTAATCATTGAAGGTGAGGATATGGACGCCTTTCCCCACCCAAGCATTTAGCACAGCTGCAAATACAGCAGCCAAGGTTTTGCCTTCTCCCGTTTGCATTTCGATCAACTTTCTCTCATGCAAGGGGATGGCTGCGAGTAATTGGATGTCAAATGGGTTGAGTTTCAGTTGTCTTATAAATACTTCTTTTATTAAAGCATAGGTGGGGGCTAGGAGTTGATCCAGGGTCGTTCCTGCTTGTGCTTGCTTCTTCAAGGAAGTAGCATACTGTTTTAGTTTATCATTCGTCAAATTGGTAATCGAGTGATAACAGGCATAGATATCATCTACTCTACTGTGATAAGAAGAAAGGTCGGTACGAATAAAATTGGGGCTACCAATTCCCCATGATCTAAATCTTTGGCGCAGATCCATTCTTATTGGTTATTACAACATTTAGATAATTAATTATATTCCGTCTTACGGAGCAGTGATCCGCGAGGAAGAGCAAAACGCTAGAAACCCACTTTTGCAAGGGTTTAGCTAGCCATTTTTGCGTAAGAGCATGTTTGGGCTAGACTTTTGGAGATAAAAAGTATCATTTTTTTGTTAAGACAAGGCTCTTTTTGAAGCGCATATCCTTAGATACGGGCAAAAAAAGGAACGAAGTATTAGCGAAAAAAGGATGTTTTTAGCCCAGATGGTCTTGCCCAAGCAGGCTCTAAGAATGGATGCGTTTTGAGATATAACCAGTGGAGAAGTTGTAAGGCTCTTGGTGTTGGATAGGATAGGCCAGTAGATATAGAAAAGAGTTTCGATCTACCTAGCAACAAGGTAGAGTCAATAAGTACACCTGCCGTAGAGAGGCGAGTCCTAGTCGCCTGTAAACTTGAAGCATAAACGACGGGATAAGTGGCCCACGAATGCTTACTGGAGGTATTGACCCACTCTGTATGATCAGGGACTGGCAACTGATCAAATAGGACAAAAGCGTAAGATTTGCCTAGGACGAGGCATAGCAGTATACTCGCTGTGAATTTCAGCTGCAATAAAAATTGGTAGCGCTGGGTCCTATGCATCATATCCTAGGAAAGTACAAAAGTCGGGCCAGCTGTTTACTCAAGACATAATGACAGTTGAGCTAGCCGTCTTGCTCCTTTGTTTTAACGGGTAAGGACTGCCCACAACAAGGGCAAAAATTATAGCCCTCTAGTGATTGAGCTGGCTTTTTATTTGATCCCTTTCCTTTTTCTTTTTCTTGAGCCAGGCCTTCGATAAAGGCGGCACTAATGATACCTGTAGGTAAGGCCACCATACCAATGCCCAATAGTGCTATTATGCCACCGAAAAATTTGCCCCAAGCGGTAATGGGATATACATCACCATAGCCTACGGTTGTCAAGGTTGCTATCGCCCACCAAAATGAGGAGATGATATTGGGAAAGGCCTCAGGTTGTGCTTGATGTTCCAAGTTATACATGACACTGGATGAAATGAGAAGGAGAATAAACGTAACGAAAAGTGTAATAGATAACTCCGAGCGTTTTTCATAAAATATCTGGGCAATGATACCCAGTGCACGAGAATGCCGTTTCAACTTTAAGACCCGCAACAAACGTAATATCCGCAATAAACGGACAAATCGCATATCAAAGGTAAGTACAAAAGGAAGATAAAAGGGTAATATGGCTACTAAGTCAATGATACCCATGGGCGAACAGATAAACTTTAGCCTCGCCGCTACTTTCCCCAGCCCAGGATATCTCAAATCGGCCGTCCAGATTCTTAGGATATATTCAATGGAAAAGATACACACTGTAATCCATTCAAAAGCACTAAAAATAGAACCAAATTTTTCGCGTAAGGGGGCATATGATTCTAAAATAATAGCGATTACACTCAAGATGATGAGCGTACTGATGAAGATGTTGACTTGCTTGTTAAGTTTGGTTTTTTCAAGCACCCCACCATCGATGATCTCAAAAATCTTTTCTTTTAATTTCATAAGGCCCTAGTGTTTCCTGTCAGAATGGGTTTAGGGGTAAAGCTATATATTCTATTCTTACGATCCTATTAGAATGATGTTGTTATTTAGGCCGAGAATCTTATTTAAGGGCAGGGCACTGTAATAGAAGAGACCTGGAGTGGGAGTTGTCCGTGAATAGCCGAGGTGCTATGAATGAAAGTAGAAATAAGAGTGGATTGACTTCAGAAGTTTATCCAAGACCAACTTGGCAAACTTCTGAAGTCTAAATCTTGGCTGCAATATAGCCAGTATTCAATTATGCAAACTGATTGAGAATATTTTCATACAATTCTTGTTGACCACTCTGTAAAGCGGGCTCTTCGCTCTTCATTCCAATAGCGGCTAAGCTACTCATATCCATTTTACCTGCTTCAAAGACTTGGCCATCACCAGCATCGAATGAGCTGTAACGATCACTCCTCATCTTTTTGTAGGCTGATTTTTGTAAAATCGCATCAGCCGCTATTAATGCACGAGCAAATACATCCATCCCGCCGATATGAGCGTGGAATAGATCAACTAAGTCAGTAGAATTACGGCGAGTTTTAGCGTCAAAGTTTACGCCACCACCTTGAATGCCACCACTCTCCAGAATGACGAGCATGGCTTCCGTTATTTCCATCACGTTATTCGGGAATTGATCGGTATCCCACCCGTTTTGATAATCCCCGCGATTGGCATCAATACTCCCTAGTGCGCCGGCATCAGCGGCGACTTGCAATTCATGTTGGAAAGTGTGGTTCGCTAAAGTAGCGTGGTTCACCTCCACATTGATTTTGAAATCATCCATCAAATCGTATTGACGCAAGAAACCCAATACGGTGGCTGAGTCAAAATCATATTGATGCTTAGAAGGTTCCATCGGTTTAGGCTCAATAAAGAAAGTACCCTTGAAACCTTGGCTACGAGCATAGTCTTTGGCCATGTGGAGGAAACGAGCCATGTGATCCAATTCACGTTTCATATCGGTATTAAGCAAGGACATGTAACCTTCGCGTCCGCCCCAGAATACATAGTTCTCTCCATTCAATGCAATAGTAGCATCGATAGCATTTTTGACCTGAGCGCCAGCCTTCGCTACAACTTCAAAATTGGGATTGGTAGCGCCACCATTCATATATCGAGGATTGGAGAAAAGATTGGCAGTACCCCAAAGTACTTTCACCCCTGAATCTGCCATTTTACCTTTGGCATAGTCCGTGATAATTTGCAAACGTCGTTGTAGCTCCGCCACAGAGTCCCCTTCATCAATAAGATCGACATCATGGAAGCAAAAGTAGGGAATCCCCATCTTGGTAATGAATTCAAAAGCCGCATCCATCTTATCTTTGGCTTGTTGGATAGGGTCGGCTGCCGTCATCCAGGGGAAGGCTTTAGTCCCAACACCAAAAGGATCTCCTCCTGTATTGCAGAGCGTATGCCAATAAGCGACGGCAAACTTGAAATGTTCATTCATCGTCTTTCCGGCTACAACTTTGTTTTCGTCATAGTATTTAAAGGCTAGAGGATTGTCAGACTCTTTTCCTTCAAAGGCAATCTTTCCGATCCCGGGGAAGTATTCTTTAGCTCCTAGAACTACAGACATATCTTTTGTTTTTTTGTTGATTAAAGGTTGGTTGATAATTACAAATATGAGAAAACTTTCAAAACTTACTTTTAACCTCTCAGACGAGATTCAAGGCTCTCTTTCCATTTGGCATAGGCCGCCTCATAAGCCGTCTTGTCTGCCACGGGTTCGTAGACGTGAGCCAGCTTCAATTGCCCTAATGCTTCTTGTAAGGATGAAAAAGCGCCTACTGCCACTCCTGCAGCCCTCGCCGCACCAGTTGCACCCGTCGTTTCCATAACTTCAATGCGACTGTCTAATAAAGTGGCAATGGTTTCGGCAAAAATCTGAGATTGGAACATATTATCATTCCCCACACGCATGACGTCCATCGTCAAGCCCATCTCCTTAATTATATCGACTCCATAGACAAATGAAAAGGCTACTCCTTCCAGTGCGGCGCGGATAAGGTGGGCCTGACTGTGTCGATTAAACTGCAGATGATCTACATGCGCTCCCAAATCCTGATTGCGCAAAATGCGCTCGGCACCATTTCCAAAGGGTAATATACTAAGGCCATCGGCACCAATCGGCACCTTCGCTGCTACCGCTTCCATCTCGGTATAAGAAAGTTGACCGTCGGTCATTTGGTGCTTGAGCCAACTGTATTGAATACCCGCTCCGTTGATACACAACAGAATGCCAATACGAGGATTATCCTTGGTATAATTCACATGGGCAAAACCATTGACCCTCGACCACTTATCATATAAAGGTTGATCCACGACGGCATAAATTACCCCAGAGGTTCCACCTGTACCGGCTACTTCCCCAGGCTCAAATACATTGAGTGAAAGGGCATTGTTGGGCTGGTCTCCGGCGCGATAGGTAACTGGAATTCCTGCTCGTAAACCCGTAGCTTGGGCCGCCGCTTCAGTTACTTTTCCTTGTATGCTTAAGGTAGGATGGATGGTCGGTATAAAAGAGCGGTCGATCCCATATTGATCAAGTACCAATTGGGCAACATCATTTTCTTTAAAATCCCATAAAATCCCCTCCGACAGTCCAGAGATCGTGGTGCTGGCCTCGCCGGTAAGCTTCATCGCAATGTAATCGCCAGGCAGCATAATATGGCTAATGCGAGCATAAATATCTGGCTCATTTTCTTTTACCCATTTGAGTTTCGAAGCGGTAAAATTGCCAGGAGAGTTGAGTAGGTGTTGTAGGCTTTTCTCCGCACCAATATCTTCAAAGGCTTCCTCACCAATCTGCACCGCGCGGCTATCGCACCAAATAATGGAGGGCCGAAGTACGGCTTGATCCTTATCTACCGTGACCAGACCATGCATCTGATAGGCAATACCTATAGCTCCAATGGCTGCTGGGTCTGCGCCCGTTTCTGCTAATAACTTTTTAGTGGCTTCGCCTATACAGTTCCACCAAGTTTCTGGGTCTTGTTCCGCCCATCCAGGCTGATGGGATATCATGCCCAATTCTTGTTCAGGATGTTGCGCTACCCCAAGCGTAGTACCGCTTGCAGCATCTACTAAAGAGGCCTTAATAGAAGAACTGCCTACATCATAGCCTAGTAATAACATTTGTTGAAGGGTTTATTGCTATATAACGAAAATAAATTGCTATTCAACAATGGTCTGGGCTAGGGCAGAGGCTTCAGTAGTCCTTGTTGATAATAGACCGCTGAAGCCTCATGATAAAACTACGCATGGCTTTCTCCCTCCTATTTAAGATTAACCAAGGCTTTTTCTAAGTCCTCAATCAAGTCATCTACATCTTCTACTCCAACACTGAGTCGAATAAGTGAATCAGTTAATCCCACTTTTAGTCTTTCAGGTCGAGGAATGGAGGCATGCGTCATAGAAGCTGGATGTCCAATCAGCGATTCGACTCCACCTAGCGACTCTGCTAAGGTGAAAACATTAGTCGCACTGAGTACTTTATTCACGTCTTCCAAGGTGTCTCGCACAAGATCAAAAGATACCATTCCACCATAATCATTCATCTGGGCCTTGGCAATCTCATGCCCTGGGTGCTCCTTAAAACCTGGGTAATATACATTCTTCGTCTTTGGATGGCTCTGTAAGAACTTGGCAATTTTTTTGGCATTTTTGCACGATCGTTCCACCCTAAGGTGTAGCGTTTTAATACCACGCAAAACTAGAAAGCAATCCTGTGGACCGGGTACCGCACCTATGGCATTTTGTAAAAAATACAATTGATCTGCTAAAGCTTTATCTTTTACAATTACAGCGCCCAATACTACATCACTATGTCCACCTAAGTATTTGGTAGCAGAATGTAGAATAATATCTGCGCCCAAATCCAAGGGCGTCTGCAAGTAGGGCGAAGCAAACGTATTATCGACACAAGTCCAAACTTTATGTTTCTTAGCTACTTCACAGACTGCTTTGATATCGACGATATTCAGCATCGGATTAGTAGGCGTTTCTATCCAGATTAATTTGGTCTTCTTAGAAATCTTTTTTTCTAATTTCTTGACATCCCGTAGGTCGATGAAATGGGCCTTGATACCATATCTCTGATAGATTTGCACCATTTGGCGGTAAGAACCACCGTAAAGATCATTCGTAGATATGATCTCATCGCCAGGGTTCAATAATTTCATGACCGCATCCATAGCTGCCAATCCACTACCAAAACAGATGGCATGCGACCCATTTTCCAACGCGGCAAGGTTTTTTTCTAAGGCAGAACGAGTTGGGTTTTGTGTTCGGGCGTATTCAAAGCCTTTGTGTTTACCTGGCGACTCTTGGGCGTAGGTTGAAGTCTGATAAATGGGGGTCATCACTGCTCCAGTGGTAGGATCGGGCTCGATACCTGCATGGATTACTTTAGTTCCAAATTTCATTACTGATTAGGGATTATAATAGGTTAATAAATGGTATTAGTTACGCCAAACTACTAGCTCACTAAGCTATGGTTTTCCCTTTAGCTAGAATTTAAACATGTTCTAATACCAAATAACACTTTGAATGTTATTTCCGTTTAACGACCTTACGAATAGCGGCTACAATGTCGTCTATACCTAGGCCATACTTATCCAACAGTTGAGTGGGTTTACCACTCTCTCCAAAGCTATCATTTACAGCAATATACTCCTGTGGTGTAGGTGTATGCTGAGATAATACTTGTGCTACGGCATCTCCCAATCCGCCATTTCGCTGGTGCTCTTCTGCGGTTACAACCGCTCCTGTTTTAGCGGCAGAGGCTAAGATAGCCGCTTCATCTAGCGGTTTGATCGTGTGGATATTGATCAAATCTACACTGATTCCTTCTTTGGCTACAATTTTTGCTGCTTCGACGGCATTCCATACCATGTGTCCAGTCGCAAAAACACTCACGTCGCTTCCTTCACTCAAGTGCAAAGCTTTACCAATTTCAAAAGTTTGGTCTTCTGGTGTGAAATTAGGCCAGCTAGGGCGTCCAAAGCGGAGATAAACGGGGCCATAGTGCTTGGCTATAGCGATGGTTGCCGCCTTGGTTTGGTTATAATCACAAGGGTTAATCACCGTAAAACCAGGAAGCATTCGCATCATGCCCATATCTTCCAAAATTTGGTGCGTCGCACCATCTTCACCCAATGTCAAACCAGCATGTGAGGCACATACCTTGACATTTTTATGTGAATAGGCGATAGACTGTCTAATCTGGTCATATACCCGCCCTGTAGAGAAATTGGCAAAAGTACCTGTGAAAGGAATTTTTCCCGCAGTAGCTAAACCAGCGGCAATCCCCATCATATTAGCTTCTGCAATCCCCACTTGGTAAAAGCGTTCTGGAAAATCGGCAATGAATGCTTGCATTTTCAAAGAGCCAATGAGGTCGGCACAGAGCGCAACGGCATCACTATGCTGTTGACCAACGACGTGGAGCCCCGCTCCAAAACCGTCCCTGGTAGATTTTTTACCCGTATCTATTATTTGATCTAACATATTTTTGAAATATAAAGAAGTCAAGTAGGAAGTATAAAGTTGATGACTGAAAACATTCATATTGGGAACAAATCAGGAATGAAATCGTATCCTTTGCCCCATTATGCTTTCTTTTTATACCTTTTTTAATAGTCTCCCAATGTCTCTTCTAGTTGAGCCAATGCATCAGCCAATTGCTGATCATTCGGCGCTTTACCGTGCCAGTGGTGGGTTCCTTGCATAAAATCTACACCATAACCCATTTCGGTTTTCATCATAATGACAACAGGTTTGCCTTGTCCAGACTTGGCTTTGGCTTCCGCCAATTTTTCAACAACTTGCGCCATATCATTGCCATCTTCTAGGTGCACGATTTCCCAGCCAAAAGCAGCCCACTTTGCAGGAAGGTCGCCCAAAGACATTACTTCTTCGGTTGGTCCATCAATTTGCTGGCCATTCCAATCAACCGCTACAATTAAGTTGTCCACTTTATGGTGAGCAGCAAACATCATGGCTTCCCATACTTGTCCCTCCTCTAGTTCACCATCACCAGTTAAGGCGTATACCGTCTTATCGTCACCGTTCAATTTCTTGGCTAATGCCATGCCGATGGCGACCGACATTCCCTGACCCAGAGAGCCTGATGCTACTCGAATGCCTGGAAGCCCTTCATGGGTGGCGGGGTGTCCTTGCATGCGAGAATTGATCTGACGAAATTGAGCCAATTCTGCTGGTGGGAAATAACCACTCCGAGCAAGTACACTATACCATACGGGCGAAATATGACCGTTGGAAAGAAAGAAGACATCTTCTCCTACCGCCTTCATATTAAAGGCAGGATCATGCTTCATTTGTTCGAAATAGAGGGCTACAAGTAAATCTGTACACCCAAGAGAGCCACCAGGATGACCGCTAGCAGCGCTATGCGTTTGTCGAACAATGTCTCGACGCACCTGAGAGGCGATTTGTTTTAGCTTTTGAATATCAGCCATGATAAGTTATTCGTTGATAAAGAATAATAAGCGGCTAGGGCAGAAGTTGAAAACATGCTTTACTGACAATTCTTATGGGGGAGTGGGTTGCAAGAAAAGAAAACCATAATAGCTGTTTATTTCAACGATCTTGCTAGCTCAAGTCCCCCATGCTTGGCAACTGTACAATCGTATAGCATATGTACAAGAAACTAGCCCATAGGCTAATTGAGCACAAATGTATAACATGCAAAGGAGTTTTTCGTCCTATGCCCTACTTATTTGTAAAAATTCTGTGGTACGGATAATGCCTAAGACGGAGCCCGAGTAGTTGAGGATGTAACCATTGGGAAAAAGCTTTACCTGGTTGATGTAAAAGGTAGGGTACAGCTTGTGTTATTGGCACGATGGAATAATGGAGAAAGGGAAAGAACGAGAAAGAGCTACCGGATAGATACCCAGTAGCTCTTAATCGTTATATCTTTTGAAAGTATAAGGTAAACTAATAAAAATTAGTTCACGGATTCAGTCAATTTCTTACCGGGCTTAAACTTGATAACGTTTTTAGCCGCAATTTGAATTGTTTCACCGGTTTGTGGGTTTCTACCACTTCGAGCATCTCGACGATTTATTGAGAAAGTACCGAAGCCAACTAGCGTTACTGCGTCACCCGCTTGTAGGGCACCGCCAATTCCTTCTAGTACAGCATTCAATGCATCTTCTGCTTGCGCTTTAGATACACCTGCGCCTTCTGCAACTTTGCTGATTAAATCTCCTTTGTTCATTTCAACAATTTTTGATTATTTTAAAATGGTGGGGCAAATTTATACCCTTGCTTTTGTAAAAACAAGTAATCACCTGCAAAAAAGCTAGAAACCCAGAAAATACAGGCGATTTAAGGTGTTTTAGCGTATACCAAACTTTATATAGATTCGTTATCATTACACGAAATTCGGTTTTTGAAGCAAATCCAGTGAAAATGGTCAAATTATTGGCAAATAGGTTGCTGAATCAACAAATTATAGCGGTTCTTAATGTGTTTTTTATATTTAATTTATTTTAATGCGTATATTGGGCAGTCGAACGAACCCAATTAATCATAAAGACAGAAAAGTGATGAAAAGAATAATTTTCGGATTGAGCCTTATTTTTACTTTGAGTATACTTTTTACGACAACTTCCTGCAGTCGAAAAAGCGGTTGCATAACGGCTGAAAATGCACAAGTAAAAACCAACCGTAAAGGAGAATTACCTACTAGACGTGGAAAATCTAGCCTATTTCCAAAGCAAATGAGAAAGAAAAAGAGAGGAAAATAGAGGGGTGAGTTTTTTACCTATTTATAATACCAACTCCTCCTCTTTTAGATTGTCATGAATATCCTGTAGCTCATCGATATACTGGCCATACATCCAATACATGTATTTCCGAGTCGTGAACCAGATAAATGCAGCCAATATCAAAACAGAGATGGAAAGGATAAGGCCAATCTTCCAAGGGTCTTGTATCTTATCAATGGTTCCCCCCGCCGCTAGAAAGCCCATGAAGAATCCTAGTGTATACCCAATGGGTAATAATACGTACATCAAGAGCTGAGCGCGACGATAAGACTTTCTGAACAATTTTAGATAGGCCGTAATGCTGTCGAAAACATTCATGCTGTTGATCTCCCGAAATCTTATCAGCATTTTATATAAGCCGACTCCTGTTCCCAAGTATATAATGAGTCCAAAGCCAGCCAAGTACCCAAAAAGTGGATTATCCTTAAACCAATAAAATATACCCGCCCAAAGGAGTATACCCGCCAAGAGTTCAATCCAAGCATTTCGCTTCATGCGTTGCACCACGCTTGAAGATTGCCTTCTCGCAATTTCAACTACATCTTCTCCCAAGCCCTCATAATAGGCATTGGCTCCCTCCTCATTTTCCTTCCAAATGGCACCTAAATCAAATTCCTCCATAACCTTTTTCGCTTAGTAATGTAAACAAGCGCTTTTTAATACGCATTATTTTCACTCCAACATAGTTACTAGTGATTCCCATAATTTCTGCTGATTCTTCGTAGGATTTTCCTTCCAAGTGTAGAAGAATTAATGCTCTTTCCTCTTTGGCCAGTTCATTAATACACAGGTAAAGCAAATCAATCCGCTTTTGTTGTGCTTTTTCAAAAGCTAATTGAGAAGCACTGTCTTCAACCGTATCGGCAATCCATGCGGTTACCTGGGATGTCGCAAGTTTTCTTTTCTTCTTTTTCGTAAAAGTTAGGGCGGTATTAAGAGCTACCCTATAAATCCAGGTAGACACTTTGGCCTTACCTTCAAAACGGGGGAAGGACTGCCAAAGCTGAACCAGGATCTCTTGGTATAAATCATCAAAGTCTGCCTGCTCGGAGGCATAGGATCTGGCAATTTTATAGAGGATCCCGTTGTGATCAGTGATTATATGCTTAAAAGTTTCTTCCACTCGTCTTATAGTTAGTATCCTTCATCGGCTTTTTATTACAGTTGACCGAATTATAACTCTTTTCTTCTGCTAAGGTTGTAATAATAATTGACTCCCACCGACTAATCAAATAAACAAATCACTGAGAGCATGTATGGGCAAGCGTGATTAGCCGAAAGTGAGCAAATTTTCTTTTAGACAAGGCAGATTTTGCAGCCCAATGCGGGCAATTAGGCGAAAAATCTAACGCAGAATAAAAGAAAATTTGCCACTTGGAGGCAATTAAGGTCTGCCCAAACATGCTCTAAGTACATAACTTTATGCCCTATCCAAAAAAATCCTATGATTATCCTGCAACTCCTAAAACAGTTGAGCACCCGAGAGCGGACCAAGTTCCAGGAATATGTCAGTGCTCCTTTTTTCAATAAGAATGAAAAGATAAAACAGCTGTGCCAAATCCTCCTCGCCTATGCTCCTGCCTTCAATCCCGACTTGATCAATAAGGAAAGGATTTATCAACAAATCTACCTAAGTCCGAAATACCAGGAGCTAAAACTCAATAACCTAATTTCTGATTTGCTGCAACTCTTGTACGACTACCTGTCTTACTTACAATATGAAAAACAGAACATCCACCAAAAAAGCCTGTTACTGAGTGCATTACAG
>Ga0070729_10002456_pt1 | contig 23852 bp, 21 predicted proteins | sample tdDd472_FD_66725 | JGI IMG/M metagenome (GOLD analysis project Ga0070729, IMG submission 66725) | Marine sediment microbial communities from the Atlantic coast under amendment with organic carbon and nitrate - tdDd47.2 | ecosystem: Environmental > Aquatic > Marine > Coastal > Sediment | place... | reverse complement strand
TGTCTGCGAAATGGCAGAAGAGTCCGGCGGCTGTGAAGTGGAACTGGACAAGGTTCCAATCAAATACGCAGGTCTTGCACCAAACGAAATCTGGATCAGCGAGTCCCAGGAGCGCATGACCTATTCGGTGGCCCCTGAAAAAGTGGATGCACTGCTTGACCTCTTTAGAAGAAGAGATGTAGAAGCCACCATCATCGGACGTTTTACAGATTCAGGACGGGCAAAAGTCACCTTTAACGGACAGCCCATTATGGATCTGGAACTTGATTTTTTGCATAATGGTCTGCCCGAAAAACAGCTTACTTCCGTCTATACAAAACCCACATATCCGGAACCGGAACTGCCAGACAATAACCCGGCGGATGAACTTAAGGCCATGTTGGCAAGTTTGAATCTTTGCTCCAAAGAATATGTGGTTCGTCAATACGATCACGAGGTTCAGGGTGGTTCAATCGTCAAACCTCTGGTTGGCGAAGATCTTAATGTACACTCTGACGCTACAGTGGTCAGACCTGACTTACACGAAATCAAAGGTGTGGCACTCTCCTCGGCTCTCTTCCCGTCATACGGCGACATAGATCCCTACCAGATGGCAGCCTGCGCAATTGATACCGCAATAAGAAATCAGGTGGTGGTTGGAGCAAACCCGGATCGCATTGCACTTTTAGACAACTTCTGCTGGTGCAGTTCCAATGATGAAGAACGCCTTGGTCAGCTTAAACTGACGGCTCAGGCCTGTTATGATTTCTCCATCGCACACATGGCTCCCTTTGTCTCAGGCAAAGACAGCATGTTCAATGACTTCAAAGGCTTTGACGGAAACGATAACCCGGTACATATTTCAGTACCACCAACCTTGTTGGTCTCTTCAGTCGGTATCGTGGAAGATGTGAGCAAGTCCGTCACATTGGACGCAAAAGTCAAAGGCGATAAGGTCATCGTGATTGGTGAAACCTCTGACGAAATGGGTGCCAGCGAATACTACAGACTGCTGGGAGAACGAGTAGACGGCAAGCCTGCAATCGGCAACAACGTGCCTATTGCCGATGCAGAAAAATCACGACCCATTTACAAAGCCTTTGCCAAAGCCATTGAAAATGGTCTGGTGGCATCAGCCGGCAGCGTCCATCAGGGTGGTTTGGCCACAGCCATGGCCAAATGTGTAATGGCTGGAAAACTGGGCATCAACTTCGACTTTGACAAGATTCCGGCAAATGGTGTTGACGAAACACTGAAACTGATGTTCTCGGAATCACAGGGCAGAATTTTAGCCACTGTTTGCGATAAAAAACTGGCTGAATTTGAGACACTGTTTGCAAATCTGCCATACGCCATAATCGGCGAAGTAACCGAGACACCCGCTCTTGTAGGTACAAAAGCAGGTAGTGAAGTATTGAAGGCAGACCTTGAAGGTCTTGCATCATCCTATAAAAATACGCTCGACTGGTGAGGTTCACAATGACAAAACCAAAAGCACTTGTATTGACAGGCTATGGCATTAACTGCGATCACGAAACCAAATTTGCTTTTGAAGCAGCGGGCGGTGAGGCAGAGCGGGTTCATATTAATGACCTGATCGAAAACATGAGAAAACTGTCGGATTACCAGATTCTGGCTTTTCCCGGTGGATTCTCATACGGTGATGATATTGCCTCTGGCCGTGTTCTGGGTAACAAATTCATTTCAAATCTTAAAGATGATCTGAAACGTTTCGTAGAAGACGGCAAACTGGTTATCGGTATCTGCAACGGTTTTCAGGTTATCACCAAATGTGGCCTGATAACAGACGATGAGAAACCACTTGAAAGACAGCGGGCAACTTTGACCTATAACGATTCCAATCGTTACGAGGACAGATGGGTTCATTTGAATGCTGCAACTGAAAACTGTGTTTTCACCCGTGGCATTGATAAAATGTACTTGCCGGTGGCGCATGGTGAGGGAAAATTCTTCGCCACAGATGAAGTATTGCAAAACCTGAATGACAACGGCCAGATTGTTTTGCGCTATGCGAAAGAAGACGGCTCTTTAGCAGATGGTTCATATCCGGAAAACCCCAACGGTGCACCAGAGGATATTGCTGCTGTTTGTGATAGAACCGGCAGAGCCTTTGGCATGATGCCGCATCCTGAGAGATTTTTGTCCTTCATCAACCATCCCCGCTGGACTGCAATAAAAGAAAGACTGTTACGCGAAGGAAAAGAAATACCGGAAGTCGGAGATGGTTTGGCAATCTTTAAAAATGCCGTTTCCTATTTTGAATAAAGAGAATCAGACTCTGGTAATTTATGCTGAAATAATCTGGAGGCAAAAAGATGTTGAAACCTCTGTATGACAATAAAAATGGTACAATGCGCTGTGCCGGACTAATCTCCGGTTCCGGCAGCAATCTCTGTCGAATCCTGGAACATCAACAGAAGTTGATTGAAAACGAAGGCTCTTCTCCTTTTGAAGTTGTGGTAATTCTGACAGACAACCCTAATTCGAACGCCTATGAAATAGGTAAAAAGTTTGAAATCCCGGTAATTGTCAACGACATTAAAGCCTTTTACAAAAAACATGATCGCCCAAGATCAGATTTGACACTTAGGGCTGAGTTTGATAGGGTCTCGGTTCAGCTACTGGAAAAACACAAGGTGGATCTTGCCATTTATGCCGGATATATGAGCATTGTTACAAGACCCATTATTGAGGCTTTTCTTGGGGTAAACGTACATCCGGCAGATCTTTCAGTACGCGAGAACGGCAAAAGAAAATACACCGGCGATCATGCCGTCCGTGATGCAATTTTAGCTGGTGAAGAAGCAATACATTCCAGTACGCATTTGGTAGAAGTAGAAGTTGACAATGGGCCGTTGTTTATTATTTCGGCACCTGTGAAAGTGGAAATACCCGAAAATCTTAGCCTGAACAACAAAGAAGACTTAAAAGAGATTGAAAACTTCAATCAGGAAAGGCTAAAGGTCGATGGCGACTGGATAATCTTCCCGAAAACGATTGAAGCAATTGCACGATCCCATTACCAGACAGATGAGAATGGTGTTATTCACTATAGAAGTATGGCCATGCCCGATGGAGTGCGATTGTAAATTCCAATCTAGCCAAAATCGTTCCAGACACCGATGGAGATTGCTTCATCGGTGTTTTTTTCTCAATTATACCAACTCCTGCGTAGTCACAGATAAATTACCATAAAAACAATCGACAAAATCCGCCCCTAAACATATAATCCTCTCTGGTTAACATACTCATTTCAGAGGTAAACATGCCAGACAAAAAGAAAAAGCTCTCGGCTGCGGATTTTGTCCGAAAAGTAAAGGCAGAACGTGAAGAAAAATACGGTTTTGATTACAGACGGGCTGCCTTGAGCATCCATCCGCATATCTGTACCAGATGCTCCAGAGAATTCGACGGCAAGGATTTAAGCCTTCTGACCGTCCATCACAAAGATGGCAACCACGACAACAACCCAAGGGACGGAAGTAACTGGGAACTTTTGTGTGTCTACTGCCACGATGATGAACATTCAAGAGAAGTATTGGCCGACAAAATTTCCCACTCTGATTCAAGCAAAAGTGAAATGGGACAAAAGGGAGAAGGAATGCTCTCTATGGCTGAAAAACTGAAGGCTGCACTGGAAAAGAAATAACAAAGGTAAATTATGGCTAAAAACAAGAAGAAAAAACAGACAAGCGATTACTCGAAAAGCAAAACTGCAATCAAACTGCCAGAAGAAGAGGAAAAGAAATTTGACGCTAAACAGCTTGTAAGCACCACATTACTCTTTTTGGGTGCCGTTGCTGTAGCTATTGCAGCTTATTATATTGTTTACCTTGGTGTAGTTCCCCAGAAATTTCTTTCTCCGGTTGTAGCTGTGGCGGTTTTATTGATTCCACTGCTGATGTTTGTGGAAAGATTTATGGAGGATACAGACCTCTCCGGTGCTGTCAAAGCAAGCAGAATTCTTCTCACCCTTACGGCCCTTTTCACTGCCACCTTTTTTATCACTTCACCATACCTGGAAAATCATACCATTTTTTCGGGCGAGTTCACCGAGCTTAACCAGAAAATAATCCTGCCGATAGAAAAAGAAGGCAAACAGGAATTAGTTTTAGAAACAATGGGAACCATGGAAGAAGTTAACGAAGCCTACAAGGTAAACTATGGCTTTCGCATTGCAGGCGATGCCGGTCACGAACTTTTAAAAGGAAAATTCGAGCGCATCAAGGGTATTGTCAACAAGGGAAAAAACAAAGGAAAACCGGGCTGGTTCAACCATAACGAAGTAACGCATCGTTTTACCGAAAGCCTTGATAAAAGCAGTTCTCTGGAACTCTACAGACTAAAAAGCAACTCGGATAAAATGTCTGTTTTACCGATAAAGGTAAAATTAAGACTGGAACCTGCAACCTGGTTTATGTTTGGAATCCTTATCATACCGCTAATCCTTCTGGCTGGCTCAGTGGACATGTTTGCCGGACAAAAGGAAAAGTTCCCCTTCTTGTGCAGTCGTATAACCTTCGTGCTGATTTTCTCCTTCCTGTTTTCCAATACACTTAAAGCCGGAGATATCTTTCAGCCAATAATCTTTTCTCTGTTGGTTGCAATAGTGGCTTCCTTTACTGTTAGTTGGCTGATACCTAAGCTTTTAAATCCGATAAGCGGATTTATTGCAAAAGACTAAAAAAGTTAACCGGGAGACGAAGTATGAAGCGGATGTATGCAATTATCGTATTGTTGATATTATGCCAGATATTTTTTATGTATGGCTGCAATGACAACACACAGGATGCAATTGATGGTGATCTTGATACCAGTGAATTGGATCAGAACGAAGCAGCATCTGATGGTGATACTGAATTGGACAACGAGACCGAAGCCGAGCCGGATGAAGAAAAGCCTGTGAGACCAGAATATCCCAAAGATGATCTCATTCGCATCAATCAGATTCAGGTTAAAGGCACCCATAACAGCTATCACATAGCAACCGACACAACACCCCTGCCCCAACTCGAATACACCCATGCAAGCCTTGATATACAACTGGAAGAACAGGGTGTGCGTCAATTTGAAATTGATGTGACCTATGCCGAGGGCAAAGGTTTTATAGTCATTCACGATGAACTTTTTGATCCCGGTACAACCTGCGAATATTTTAACGAATGTATGCAATTGATGAAAGACTGGTCGGATGAAAATCCGGGGCATCATCTCCTGTTCATCCTGATAGAACCAAAAGACGACAATGCCGAAGAAAAGTTCTCTAATCAGGCTCTGGAAGCAGAAATGCTTGAAGTATGGGGACGAGACCGAATTCTCACGCCGGATGATGTCCGGGGCGAAAAGGACAATCTCAGAGATGCCATTCTTCAAAACGGCTGGCCCACCCTTGGTGCAACCCGGGACAAAGCTATGTTCATCCTGTTCGACTCTGGTGAACATCGCACAATGCAGCTTGATGGACACTCGAATCTGGCCGATCGTGTAATGTTTATTCGCTCTGGTTCTCCATCAGCCGAATCCGACTGGACAAAAATTGAGGATATAAATGCTGCATTTTTCAAGCTGGATCACCCCGTTGATGATGCTCAAAAAATAGAAAAAGCCATTGAAGCAGGTTTTATTGTCAGAACAAGAGCCGACGCCAATGTCTATGAAGCCAGAAATGAAGACTACAGCAGACAAGAGGAAGCCCTGAAAAGCGGTTCGCAAATGATAAGTACAGACTTCCCTGAGAAAACGGAAGAATTTGACTATATGTTCACCATTGAAGATGGCAATCCATCCAGATGCAACCCGGTAAATGCACCAAATGACTGTACTGCAGAAGATGTAGAAAACTTGCCATAGACCAAGAGAAATTAATAGTCCAAAATAATAGTTTTACATTGCTTGCTTGAGTGTTACTATTCTGCTATTAAATCTGGTTGGCGACTTGTCAAGGCGGGATTTTTATTAAATTTTTACCAAGGAAAAAGTATTATGAACTGGCTCTATAGCTGGTTTTCAAATGATTTGGCGATAGATCTGGGAACCGCTAACACCTTGATATATGTAAAAAATAAAGGCATTGTGGATTCAGAGCCTTCAGTTGTGGCAGTACAAACCGACCATAATGGCAAACAAAGAGTTTTACAGGTTGGAAAAGCAGCCAAAGCAATGCTTGGTAGAACCCCAGGTTCAATTAAAGCTATTCGCCCACTTAAAGGTGGTGTTATTGCCGATTTCGATGTCTGCGGGGCAATGCTCAGATTTTTCATAAAGAAAGTTCACAACGAAAAATCTCTGGTTCACCCAAGAGTAGTTATCGGAGTTCCCTTGGGAATCACTGAAGTTGAAAAAAAAGCCGTTATGGAAGCCGCTAAGTCTGCTGGAGCGAGAGAAGTATATCTGCTGGAAGAACCAATGGCAGCAGCTATCGGTGCAGGCTTGCCTATAACAGAACCAACAGGTAACATGGTGGTTGACATCGGTGGTGGAACCACAGAAGTTGCTGTTATCTCTCTGGCTGGTATCGTCTACGGAAAATCGGTTCGTGTGGCCGGTGACAAAATGGACGAGGCCATCATCACCCACCTTAAACAGCGTCATCAACTGCTAATAGGCGAGCGCACCGCAGAGTTAATCAAGGTAACCCTCGGCAATGCCTATCCGGGCAATGAAATAAAAGTAATGGATGTTAAAGGTCAGGACATGGTTGGGAGAATTCCCAGAACCATCGAAATAGATTCCGACGAGATCCGCGAGGCCATGTCCGAACCTATTCAATCAATTCTTGGTGCCTTAAGAATGGCACTGGAAAGAATGCCACCGGAGTTGGCCGCTGATGTAATGGACAGAGGAATTGTGCTTGCCGGTGGTGGCGCGCTTTTGGAAAACCTCGATATCCTGATACGAAATGAAACCGGAGTTCCGGTCATGATAGCAGAAGACCCGCTTTCATGCGTGGCTATAGGCTGTGGTAAAGCACTGGATGAGCTTGAACTGTTACGCAAGATATCTTCCAGAAGCTAATAACAATTTACACGAGAGAACATGAACTTCATCAGCCAACATAAAACAGCCTTTCTTGCACTGCTGATTCTTTTTATCACGCTGTATTTCATCTCCATTCCAAACGATCAGGAAGAGGATAAAGGCTTTTTACATCGCGCACTTATGACAGTTGCGACCCCAATGCAAATGGCAGTTGTGGCCGTTGTCGATGGAGTGGTAAACATTTGGGACGGTTATTTTGCCCTGGTGGATGCAAAAAACGAAGCCGATGATTTGCGTAATGCCAAATTTTATATGGGACAGCTGCTCAAACAGCAACTGGTAATTGAGCAGGAAAACGCCAGGTTGCGACGCTTGCTGGAATTTAAGCAAAGAATACCTTTGTCATACGTACCGGGCAGAATAATTGCGTCCGACATCTTAGGACAATTTCGAACCGTAACAATTAACGTTGGACAAAAGGATGGCGTTCGCAAAGGATATCCGGTAATCAATGATTCTGGTGTAATTGGCCGGATAATAGAAGTTTACCCGGGTTTTGCCAAAGTTTTGCTGATGATAGACCCAAACAGCTCAATTGATGGCAGGGTTAAGCGTACCATGGCCAAGGGTATTATTCAGGGAACACGCGACAATGAGAAAATGTTCTGCCAATTTGCCTTTTCACTAAGAACGGAAGATGTTCAGGCAGGGGATCAGATTATCACTTCCGGTCTGGATCAAAGCTTTCCCGAGGGTTTGGTTTTGGGAGAGATTGTAGAAGTTTCGAAGACCGAAGTTGGTATTTTCCAGGAAGCTTATATTAAGCCAGCAGTTGATTTTACCAGAATTTTCGAGGTCCTGGTAATCACTTCAGGGACGATAAAACCATGAAGTCTATCTTGTTTTTATCAATTGCATTCCTGATGTTCACTATTTCGTCAACAATTTTTTATCTTTTAGGAATAGATTCTTTCCGCCCTGACCTCTTGACAATCCTCTGTTTCATTATAATAAGAACAAAAAAACCTTTCCCGGCTCTGGTAACCTGTATTATTGTCGCCATGATGTTCTCATCCTTTCATCAGGCCAATGCAAACCGATTCATCTTCCAGACATTGATCTTCTTTTCGGTAATGAGGCTCTTTGTTGGAAGATATTTAAATCTGGTTCATCCACTTTTTATTGCAGTATTTTTATTTTGTGCCGAAATGGTCTTACAGGTTTTGCTATGGGGCACCATTGGAATGCTGCAAACAGGAAACTGGATTCAAACACCTGAAATATTTGGCAGTATGTTACCAATAGCCTTTACTACAGGACTATTGGCAAATCCGATTATGTTCTTTTTCAAATGGCTTTTCTCTCTGTCACCTATGTCGGGAAACGACGACTTCTACATAATTAAAAGAAGTTGAACTGAACTTGCAAAATGGATAGGCAAAGCATTGCTTTAGTTTTGATATTCTGATAAACACAAAGGAAGTAGCTTTTTTTATGTTTGTGAATATGGAGGTAATACAGTGCCGTTTTGTCCCAATTGCCGAGGTGAATTCAGAGAGGGTTTTACCCGCTGTGCCGAATGTGATGTCGAACTGGTTGCTTCTCTTGAACAGGCCAAGCCTAAAATGGATGAAAACTCCATGTCGCTATACCTGCAAGACAAGGAATTGGTGGCAGTAGCCACAGCAGAACTCGATCGCTTAAAGCCGTTAAAAAACTTGCTTTGTTACCACTCCATTGCTAACATGATCATCAGTTCTGCTGGAGGTTGTTCTGGCGGGGGGTGTTGTGGTCCTAAACTGGAATTGGTAATAGATATAAGAGATTTGGAACAGGCTACGAAAATTATTGAAGCCGAGTTCAAGCAGGCTGTAGACCGTGAAAGCGAGTCTGCAGAACGTTGCGACAGGATGCTAAATCTTCAGGAAGAAAATTTGGTTTGTCCTGCCTGCGATGCAAACATTCCCGCCGGAAACAACGAATGTCCGGCTTGTGGGCTATATGTAGGAGTACCGGAGGAATTCTAAACCTCTGCTAGCTTTGTTTTGAAATCAGGAGGAATATGAAATGAGCGGAGTCGAAAACAGATATCAACCACGCGTGAGTCTTAAAGTTGAAATTGGCATTCACACCGAAACCAATTTTTACACAGGTTTTGCCATGAACGTCTCCGCTGGTGGTATTTTCATCGCAACACATGTTCCTGCAAAAGTTGGAGAAGAAATACCTCTGTCATTCACTCTGCCAAACAGCCCCAAACCAATCGAAGCGGTTGGTGTGGTATGCTGGTATCGTGAGTACAATCCACTTTACCCGGAAACCCATCCCGGCATGGGTCTTAAATTCAAGGAAATCCCTGAAGCTGTAGAAAAAACCATCGACGATTACATTAAAAACATCCGCGAACCATATTTCCATCCGGAAGAAGACGAATAAATTCACAAACCTTTTCGCAATTACAGGAAAGTGAAAGCAATATGAAAATACTCTTATTTAACAATCTTTGGGTATTGGTGCTCTTGTGCTGCATCTCCATGCTAACTGCCTGCGGTTCCTCTGACGATGGCGATACTACAGACGGTGATACGGATTTAACAGAGTCTGAAACTGAAGATGGCGATATAGAGCAGACATCTGATGGCGATCTGGAAACCGATGGCGACGAAGATCTGGCGACAGGTACTACCATAAGTGAAACAGATGTGGTAATCGGTGTTGCCATGGGAGCCGTTCTGACACCGTCTGCCCAAACAACAGATCAGCTCCCCGGCGATGGAACATGGCAGTCTGTCGAGAATTTTTTAACAGATGAAGACATCAGCAACTTCGCTTACACCGCCGAAGGTCTTGAGTTCGGCTATGGAGATCTTTCTGAACAGGTTCAGGTCACCACCAGTCAATTTAAAATGCCGGCCAGCAATGGTTCACTGCTGGAAAACCTGCAAGGTCCCTTCGATAGCAGAACGCAAGTTAAAGTTGAAGAAGAAACATACATATATATCTACATGACAGATAACGATGTAAAATATTATCTGAGAATGTATTATGATCACAAGTCAGGTCTCGGTTTGCATGTAACATACGATTTCAGCACCGACCCGACCTTTCCATAATTAGGCTACATATGCGGGTGTGACTCAGTTGGTAGAGTGAAAGCTTCCCAAGCTTTAAGTCGCGGGTTCGAGTCCCGTCACCCGCTCTTTCTTTTCTTTGTAATTTCATAGACTTACAGAATTGAATAAGTTTCAGTGTCGCTATAGTGACATAGCTCTGCACTTTTTTGGCCATTTTATGCTACATGTTTAAATGCAACTGAGTATAATATTGAGTCATAGAAACACATTTTTCAACCCCTAAATCAAATATCAAGATGGATGGCATGGACAAATTTTATAGTATATTAACTTTTGTCCAGCCACCCAAAGTTTCAGTTTTTCGACTATCCTTTCATGCGTTTTGGAAATGGAATAACTTCCTGTGTTGCATTGATCTGATAAGTTGGCAGTTTTTCAACTTCTTCATGACGGATTTCAGGATTCATATGTGCGTATCTCTGGGTTGTTCTGATATCTGAATGACCAAGATATCTTTGAACTTCCATTAAGCTGGTTCCGTTTTGAACAAGGTGACTTGCAAAAGTATGTCTGAGCAAATGCCAGCTAAAGTGTCTCAACCCTGCTTTTTCTCTGGCATCCCTTATCCATTGCCTTCCTTCATGCGGTGGGACAACTTGAAAGAGGCGAATGGTTTTTGATTGTTATATGGTTTTGTTTATGTTGAATGGCCACCCTGACTCTTCCAGATATCAATCAAGAAAACTGGAAGAGTAGGGTATGGTTTCAGATCAAAGTCGATCTTTCAAATTAACACCCGAGTATAGGATATCCGAACTCTAGTTCTCCATGCCAGAGCGTTCTGAATGCGTCAACGACGCTGCTTATTGCTTCAGCAGGTAGAGAATCACCTGCCCTCTTCAAGCTTGAACAGACTGAATCGTGAAGAATCCCAAAATCATCGTCCAATTCTAATCCTCTCTCTTTGTGTAAATGCATCAATTTATGGACGTTGGTCCTGGCAAGATGCAAACTCACGTAGATATTTGCCCATGCCTCCTGAATATAGATATTTGACAATTCAATTCGTCGTGCTTCATCCATTGTCCCAACTGGGTGCGAACCCTCAATCGATTCTGCACTTGTTGAAGTGGCATTTACTGTTTCTGTTTCATTTACTCTTCTCATCAAATTTTCACCTTCGTAGTTATAACTGCGAGTTTAGGGATTGGCTCCTATGTTCAATAATAAAGGAGCCGTTATGATGCAGGAACACCCTGCATCTTGAATATTATAAAGTGGGTAATTGGGTAATAAAGTCTGAGTCTTACAAAAGAGTCGGCACAATAGCAGCTATATACAAGGTCTATATGCTGGGAAACTGGTTCCCATAAACAGGAAAACCGCACCCAAAATGAGTGCGGTGAAAATATTTCTTCTCTAAAGTAAAGCCATAATACGCTATAGTCAGAATCTTGTCAAGTCGGCCAGTGGCGCAATCCGATTGCGCGCCCCTCGATTTAAGCCTTTTCGTTTTTTATGTATGGAGTAGTGTGGGTAGAGTCGAGAATCGCCTTCAGAAACGAGATTTGGGGCTTACATTCAGTATTTTATGTTGGTTGTTTAGAGAAATTTCAGATAGCAAATATTGTTAAGCTAATCATTTACTGAAACAAATCTGGTCGATAGAAAAAACACAGATAAGCAGTCAACCTCAATCGGGCATCTTGCAGGTAGGGTTTTGCAGAAGCAATCTTTTTCCCTGTCTTATCTCTGATCTCACCATTGCTCTTTATCCTTGCCACAAGCGAGCCTTTGGAGTTTCTGATCTCACCTTTTTCATTCACTTTACCAATGAAGCGACCTGCGCTATCTCGAAGCTTCCCTCCGCTATCAAAGCTGCCAATTTTTCTACCAGTCTTGTCCTGAACTGTCCCGCTAATTTTGATAGTACCGATTTTGGAGGCTTGTTTGTTTCTTACACTACCATCAGATTTAATTTTGCCAACGCTGGCTCCTGCTGCATTTCGGATTTCAATATCCCCACCAGCAGCAAATGAAATTTGAAGCGAGATTAGGATTATAGCAAGTGCCGTTAACGCTGTTAACAGTTGTTTCATGAATACTCCTCCCTGAATATGATTTTGATAATTCACAAAATCAATGTTTTTTAGCACAAGCCCTCACAATATATCACTTGCGCAGTTTAACAATACATTCTGTTAAAGTAAACTTGGCTCGTTCTGCACCTGCGACTTTTCCAAACCCCAACAATCTTCCTTCAATTCTAATCTTTTGCCATTTTTCCAATTTGTCAATTATATCTGCATCCATCGTTTCATCAAGTGATTTACAATGCACTTCTCCCCAATCACCCGAATTAGCAATGAGTTTTCCTAATAGCAAAGGTTTTCTAACGAATTTCGCATTCCATCTCACATACTTTCCACTGTAGCGTTTGTCCCAATGCTCATTTGAGTTCTGGTTCCAGATCATTTTATCAAAAAGTTTGTCAGCAGAGATTCTTGTGAATTTTCTTGTGGCAAGACGATTTTTGTTTCTCTTGGCATCTATAATGCCGTTCACCTGTTTCAAAAGTTCAGAAGATTCTTTATAATCATCCAGTTCAGAAAACATTTCAGCCGCTTCTTTATATTTCTTCCTCGCTTTTAATTTCTTTGCTTTAGCATATTTGGCTGAATTTAATTTATCTGTGATTTGAATTATTCTTTCACTTGTGTCTTTGAAATTACCTACATTTTTAAAGGATGCCAGAGCTTCATCAAGTTTATTTTTTTCCTGAAGTTTTAATGCTTTGCTGTATAGTTCTTCGTGTTTAGCAATATCTTTGTCTATGTTAATTTTTAATTGTTCACTATCTTTGTAATTAGGGATTGTCTCCAGAATTACTATCGCCTCTTCGAACTTTTCATCTTTCATCAGTTTTATAGCCGTTTTGTAATCCTTGTCTTTCTGCTTGAGAATAGCCTTTATTTCTTTTGCCTTTTCAGGAGAGTTCTTATAATCCCGAAGTCTCTTGAAGACTTTTCTTGCATCTTCCAGTTTGCCTTCATTCATAAGGTCAACGGCAGCTTTATAGTTAACTTCCTTTTCTGCCAGATCGTTTTTCAGTGGCTTGCCTGACTGAACTGATTTTTGTCGTTCACCAGTATTATCTGCATCGATCATTTGAGATTTAGACAGAGTATCTTTGTTCTGATTTTTTGAATCTCCATCTGAAACCACCATTAACAACATCACCAGAGCCCATGCAACACCGATAGCAGCTTTGCCAACATACTCCTTGTTTTTCTCCTGGAATATTTCATTTTGGTGTTTTAGAACATAGATGACAACCATTATATATGGCACAAAAACCCATCCAAGAATGGATAACAACAGCCATTTTGTATTGCCAGTTTTCTTTTCAGCAGAAGTGGTCTTCTGTTCTTCCCCTGTATTCATTACAGGTTGCGAAGTTTGGTTTTGATTTTCAGAATTTCCCATGTGTTTTCCCCTCTCTGATACAAAATGAGCCAATGCTTTATGCACTTTGTCCAATTGAAATATGATTTTTGATTCAAAACCAGAATGGTCACAGAATCCAATAACCATGAAATACGTTCTTGTTGATTCCACATTTCGACCACCTGCTGCGGCCAAAAAGATATTTCCACTAAGCGCACCTAATGCACTTGTAAATGAAGGGTTGCTCTTGATGTCGTTTTCTGAAACAACGTCAATACTTTGTATTCCATCCCATTCAACAAGAAAGTCATACTTTTTGCCCATAAAACCCTTGTTTATTATTGCTATGCCATCTTTCTTTGAGGTCATCTTGATGTGTTTCAGAACATTTCCTGCCTTTGGATGGCCTCCTAAATACGCTCCCGAATATTTTTTGGACATTTTTTATCCTTCCTCATATGATTATTCTTATCATTGGTAAAACACATTCAACTTCACTGGTGAGGATGATTAAGCAATTCACCTGCTAATACTTTTCCCTACACTGTGGTTTCTTCATTATCCCTAATCTGGTGCGACTTTGAGGTAAATCTTAATAGGTTGGTCGACGCCGCTCCATACGTTGCACCCCATAAACAATAAAGGGGCGCATAGCAACTCGCAGAGCAATATCACTAGCGCCCCTCCTATAGAGGCGCACGAGTGGTAAGCAAGGCGCGTATAGGCAGCGTCAAGCTCTGCGATTTGTCTGCTCGATGATGTCAAGTCCATCTGTTCGCGGGTTACCAAGCCGCCAGCCCGAAGGCAGGATTTACTTGAAATTATCTAAGCACCCTAACTGTATCCCAATGTACAGTTGTTGTCCATTCATTTTGATTGTTGGTTAGAATATTTGTGGTATTGCAACTAAACTAGAACCTTGTAAAACACGACTAGACGCTAGGGTTTGGCGCAATTATTATCGCGTAACGATAACCCCTATCATATTGTCAAAGGTTGACTGGTATTTACTGATTTATTCTCTATGAATATTGTAAAGATTATTTGCATCATATGTTAGTCGTTTTTTTCTGCCGCCAACTCCGAAATCTAGTTGTTTTTTATTGAAATCTCGCCCGTTTTACTTAGGGTGAAGTGCAATTATTTTCGTCATACACCTAGACTGCTTTATGAGTCATTAGCACTCCTTTCTATATCAATGATTTTGTTAAGCAGGCTCATTCCAACTTGTCGTTTGAACCTCGCATGGGACTCTTGCAGGATATGGAACAAGCTTGTGTGCTCCTTTTTCCTCATTTCACGAAATGTCTCTTCGGCAAATTCCAGATGTCCAAGGTTGCCACCCAACCAACAAGCAAGATTCTTCGTATACTGATTTCCTTTCAAACTTTTTATCCTGCTCTCTGCTTCCTTCAAGTCTGCGGCCTTTTCTATTATCTCTGCGGCCTCGTCAATAGACGTCAATAGGTCTGGGTCTGGATTGGACAGATCTTCTTCCAGAATATCAATGTGAATTTTATCTATAACAGCACCTGGCCATTTCATAAGATTGCCTTTAAAAGCTGCCGCCAATTTACGAACGTCTTCATAGCTTTTCATGGGCGAGCCTCATTGCAATTGCCATTGACTTCCGCTATGTCACATAGTGGGCGTGGGGTAAAACTTGTGTCACGTTCTATGGCCTGCAATCCCATACGTGTGCCGTTTATGCTGGCTTCAAGTGATTCAAGCTCGGACAATGAGAAGTAACCAAGCTCTCCACATCCAGGACAAATCTCCGCCCAACCGAAAAAAATGTCTTCACCATCGAACTCGGTCGCAAACCAGACACCCGCCCCGTATGGATGAAAGAATTTTACATATGCGACCGCTTTCATTTTTTTATTGTCTTGTGAATATAGGGGTGGCAACTGCTCACGCAACTCTTTCGTTAATAGCTCCTGTTTCATAGTTTTTCCTTTCTGATTCTGGATGCAGCTATCCATCCCCGTCTTGCGGCGGGTTTGGTATTTCTGGTAAGGATTTGCCGTGGGAACCTCACGAAGGTCTACTGAAATCAGCAGAACCCATCAGTTCTTAAATTTCCCCCTCTGCATCCAATTTTTGTTTTTGGAGGTTGATGTGGTTAGTATAGCTGGTGTGATTCTTTTGAGTCAAGAAATATTGATGTAATATCCAGTAGTTAGCTGGATTAGATCTGGTTGCTACTTGTTGTGCGACATATTGTGTCACAATCCCCTGATATCATTCCATATTACAGCTTTCATCCTATTATTTGTTTGTGTTTATTAGTTTGATTGTGGTAGTTTTGCCACACTGTAGATTTGTCGCTTTCGCACCTGTTGGGAGTATTTATGTCGGAGAAACATCAGCCGTTATTTAATATCGCATATCTTCGTTCTATCTGGTCATATGACTAGAGAGGATAAATACCACATTAAATACAGGGAGTTATAAGGAACATACAAATGAATATACCAGAGCAATTTGAAGAATTATTAAAAAACAATCAAGCTCTTTACGGAGCGGTGATTTCCACGATTGCTAAATTTGAGGAATTGCTTGCTAAAGCCGAGATGACATTCTTTCCTGAATACACGGATCATAGTCATGTCCATGTACAAGAAGTTTTAGACACTATTGCATTTCTGATACCGAAAGAGGTTTGGACAAAGAATCTTCTAACACCGAACGATGCAGCAACCATAATTCTGGCAACGTTAGTTCACGATTCAGCAATGAAGCTAACTAAAGAAGGTTTTGTGTGTCTACGTGGTGGGAAATATAATGCAATTCCGAATGAGCGGTTTTCGGATAAACCTTGGCCGGATCTTTGGGATGAATTCATACGTGAGGCTAGGCTGTTTGATGGTAAAAAACTCAAAAGTATGTTTGGATCAACCGATCCAGTACAACGCCCTGAAGATTCCCCTACTAATTGGACGGAACAAGATCGATTGCTGATTGGAGAGTTTCTTCGTAGACACCATCATCGACTTGCACACGAATTTGCGTTGCATGGATTTCCAGGCAAGAAAGAACCACTAAAATTCAATGAAGACGTTCCAGATCACATAAGAGATCTTGCAGGGATCGTAGCTAGAAGTCATGGCATGGATTTGCGTAATTGCATTGATGTTGCTCTCGACAATGAAGAAAAAGTTGAATACTCTGGAGTACATGTTCCTTATTTAATGGGACTGCTTAGAATCTCAGACTATTTCCAAGTGCATTCGGGACGAGTTTCTATGGTGCTGTGGAATCTTCGCTCTTTGCAAAGTTCGATTTCCAAAGTTGAATGGGAAAAGCATCGGAGTGTTATCAACGTTTCAACCAAGCAGCAAGATCCTGAATCTATCTATATAAATGCGATACCCAAAACGGTCAAAACTTTCTTTTTATTGAAAAATCTATTCGGAGATATACAACGAGAGCTTGATTCAACGTGGGCGGTGTTTGGTGAAATATATGGTCGATTTACAGATGAGGGTTTGAATCGGCTTGGATTGAAGGTTAGACGCCTATATAGCAACATCGACAGCAAAGAGAAATTCTCTAAAAAGGTTGATTTCATACCAGAACATTTGTGTCTTAGAACAAAAGATGCAAGCGTTCTTGAGTTACTAATTCGTCCATTATATGACAACCGTCCTGAGTATGGAATTCGTGAACTTGTTCAAAACTCTGTAGATGCTGTTCGTGAGCTAACAGATTACCAGAAAACGCACACCGATTTGCTACCTTTTGAGCAACAGCAGCAAGATACGGATGTTGTTGTCAAAATAGAGGAATCGCAAGATGGAGATGGAGGTTGGTTCACTATTGCTGACAATGGAATAGGAATGAAAGTTGAAACAATCAGAGATTACTTCCTCACTGCTGGAGCATCTTTTAGGCAAAGTGATTTGTGGCTTAGACAACACACTGATGATGGAGAAAGTAGAGTGCTAAGATCAGGGCGTTTTGGAGTTGGTGTTCTTGCTGCATTTCTTTTGGGAGATGAAATACAAATAACAACACGGCATATTACATCACCAGTTGGACTGGAACTATCACTTAAAATTGATGACGAACATATAGAGGCAAAAAAGAAAAATGTTCCATTTGGAACAAAGATTTCCATAAGAATTTCTTCTAAAACAATGGAAGTTTTAATTGGTAATAAAGAAGATACTTTATTTGAAAACAAACGATGGGACTGGAACTGGTACGTAGACTCTGTACCCTCCATTTATTATAGTATTCTTAATAAGTCCTTTATAAATGATGAGTATAACAAACCTTTGTTGAATGAACAAAAGTTGGTTCATTATTTCAGGAGTAACGAAATTCATCATCCAAGCTACCAGAAAATCTTGTGGAGTTGGGATATTCCGGTTGATATTTGCAATGGCATAAAAATTGAAGGCATAGGAAATTATCGTGTAGAACGTGATTATTTTCCAGGTTTATTTTCAAAATCGAATAAACAAGAATTGCTTTTGGATGGAAATAGATACTCTTTTAGCATACTAAAACCTAATATTGCGGTATATGATGCAAATGCAAATTTACCTCTAAACCTTCAAAGAACAAATATAATACAAAACAGTTTGCAATTTAAAAAAGAATTACTAGATGACGTATGTAAAGATTTTATTGCATATTGTTTGGTAAATGCACCTGAAACACCACCATGGGAAAAGAATCTAGAACAAGAAAATAAAAACAACCGATTTCCTGGACTACTTAGTACACAAACGAAGTATCATTTTTCACCACCCCGAACATTTGGATATTGTCTTGAGGGAACATTTTTTCTGGATATATGTCTAGTCAATGAATTAGGAATAGAAAAGTTACTGATTTTGCCAAACGAAAAAGAAGGAATTAAACTTTTCAGTGAAACTACAGTTCACACAAACTATGGCCTTTTCTACTATGATTATGAATTAGAAGATCTGGATTTCGAAAGAGAGACAGACAACTTGGAGGATTGGATTTCACATGCTACTGGGGCAAGGAGCGAACCAGGTTTTGATGATTTTGATATACTGCAAATAGTATACGTGACTGGAATCAGAATTATACTTAATTCTGATATTGATTATTATGCTGTGAATTCTGCAACATCTTCAAGATCGTTTATTTATCAAGAACAAGAAGAATTCTGGGAAGATGAACCAGCAATAGAGGAAGTGGGTAAGTATCAAATTGTACAGAATGGAATCTTTACTGATAATTCCAAGAGTTTTGAAGAGCTATATTTTGCTGTAGAGAAAACAGAAATATCTTCGGCAATGCTTTTACAGCTATTACCCAAAGCATATAATTCGGACACTCCTTCACCTATTGCAGAAGCATGGAAGCTATACATAAAAACTCCATATATTCCTTTTGAAAATCAGCAAGAACGCCAGAAGCGTTTTAGCCATGCATATGAAGATCTTGCAAGCTACATTGAAAAATGGAAAAAACAGAAACCACTGCATCCTAAAAAGGTGGTTGATAAGTGATAATGGATGCTGATATCCAGGCAATGGATATAGAGATAGAAGCAGCCGAAGCCGATATGAATCAGTTGACGTATAGGCTTTATGGCTTGACAGAAGATGAGATTTGGCTTGTGGAGATGGGGTGAGAGATGATTAAAATTTTGCATGAAGAACCTTCTATTGTACACGATACGATAACCAATGAAGTAGAATACAAGCGGCCTGACGGGAGTATAATATCCTTTCAATATCTTAGCGAGACTGAAGCATGGGGTAAAATAGAGGCAGGTGAGTTCTTGCAAGGATACTATATACCTAAACTTTCTTTGGTGGGCATGCATGAGGCTCAGGTATATGGCCCAAGTATAATTTCAATCAGATTCTCAAGATGTTTTTTTGGAAACATCAATTTTACCCCTTTTACTGATGAGCATGGTTATTACGACTACCCTATTGATGATCTGGATTCAATGCCAGAACTTTCTCAAGCTGGATACGATGATAATACCAGTTACATTCTGGACTTCTGGATATCTCAGACAGATATATTAGAATATCTCAAATTGGAAAAAGTTGAATTCCTAGGTGAATTTAGAGCTGAAAACCTATCTATAAAAGGGACAATGGATTTTACTGATGTAGTGTTTAATGACTCATTTAAATGCAAAAACCTGATTGGTCATGATTATTTTAGAGTCCAAGAATGCCTATTCAAGTCTGATGTAACATTCTTCAAATCTGAATTTCACAAGCCATTTGGGTTTACTTCAACAAAACAAGTTGAAGGATGGAAGCTCAGGAATGTAGTTCTTGGAAATGCAAATTTTAGTCACTCCAAATTCAGAGATGATTCAATACTAGATTTTACCTATTTCAATTCTCTCCAAATAGCTTACTGTAAGTTCTACGAGGACTGCCAGATGGTAGGAGTTGAAGCTTCTCATGTAAATCTTGAGGACACCCACTACTATACTTCACTAATGTTGTCACCACCACAAGAAACAAAATTTTCAAAGAAAGAATTTGATATCACAGATAGCCTGATAATATCAGATCCTAACAATAAACGGCGTATTACAAATCTGTTTCCGTTGTTTGGTATAAATCAGTTTAACTTTAACAACATTGTTATTGATGGAATACTATATCTACCATTTAGCGTACTTCTGAGTCGTCCATATTTCTCGAATGACAAATTAGCAAACAAGAATAAATGTAGTAATTTCCGTTTAGCAGATCATTCCAAGGCTAGAAATAAAGCAGAAAAACGAAATGAAAGAAAAGAGTATTATGCAAATTCTGCAAATAAATATAGTTGGTTAAAGGAACAATATGAGAGAAAAGGTGCAATTGAAGATCGCAACAAAGCACACTACATGGAAATGGAATGCCGTCACAAATCTCTTAAATGGCAAGATCTTTATCAGTTTAAATCTACATTATTAAGAGAAATTGGATACGGAGTAAGATTGCGTAATACTATGTTTTGGATATGCGCAACAATCTTTATGTTTGCAGCTATTTATATGTGCAATCCGTGCTCATTTTCTGAATTGCCGTTTATTTGTAATAAGATCTTCAATCATGAAATAATAAATGGTTTGGCAGGATTTCTGTACTTTAGTTCTGTAACATTTCTCACTATTGGATATGGTGATATAACTCCATTGAATTTGATGTCAATTGTTGTGATAATCGAAGGCTTTGCAGGAGTACTATTAACATCCATTTTAGTAGTGATTATATTTAAGAAATTCCAAAAGTAGGAATATATCATGACCGATATGCGACTTCTATTCTTCAACCCAAAAAGTGAACTACAACAACCAGGACGAAATCATGGATATTGAAAAACCAGAAGATATCGAATCAAAGTTTTGGAAACTAATGGAGATTGAAGACACATCAGTTTTTTCTACTGAGAATGCACTAGGTTATCTGGGGGCTTTAATAGACTTGAGCGGGGATCTATCAAATGAGGCCGGATTAAATCGGGCCATTTGTGTTGGAAATGAAATCCTTACATCAAATTTGCCAGCTCTTGATAGGGCAACATGTCACTATTTCCTCGGAAATGCACATTCATCCCTTGGCAGATTACGGGGTAATCATAATGAATATCAGTGGGATCAGGAAGAAGTAGAGAAGGAGATCTTAAATCTAAGATACGCTTTAAAATACTCTGAAAATTCTGATGTGCCTGACAATATACTCCGCCAAGTGTACACCAACATGGGAAATAACTTCAAACATGTAGGTAGACTCTCAGAGGCAATTCCATATTGGAAAAAAGCAATTGATCTAAATCCAACATTCGCAATGGCAATTGGTGGTGTAGGAAATGGATTGTTCAAGTATGCAGAAACTTTGTACGATGAAGGATACAAGCAAATATTTGCAAGCCAATCACACCAGTTTTTGTCAGAAGCTCTTGAAATTCATGACGATCCGCATTTTTATCCAAATGCCCGAGACGGTTTTGCATACACTAAGCAGTGGCTTGAAGATAGAGTAGATAAGGATATTCTTGAGAATGACTGGGGTATGGATTCTTTTTCTCTGGGCGAATCAAGCGATGAAGTACAGTATAGAAAATGGTGTTTGCAAAATACACTTTTCCTTAATAATTTAAATGATCTTGGACCTTATTCTATATGTGCATGTGACACTCTTGTGCTTCCTACATTTACTACTAGACTTGATAAAGGAAAATCCAGTATTGGACATGATGAAGAACCATATTTTTTGTCATTCTTCAATCAGATGAAACAGGAATTCGTTTCAGCTCGTTTTCTCTTTTATGAGGGGACTGAGGCATCACACTCTGATATTCATTATTCAGATAAAGATGTTAAATTACGTGACACACTCGATTCACCGTCCTATTGTCTTGCAGCAGAGAAGGTAAAAGCTTCTTTCCGCATTGCCTATTCGATTTTTGACAAAATTGCCTGCTTCTTGAATAAATATCATCAGCTTGAAATCCCAGATAATAAGGTCTATTTCAGAGATATCTGGTATAACGTTAAAAAGCAAGGTCGGCGACCGGATGAGAAACACGGTGTTCGCGACGTATTTCAGAAAAATGAGAATATACCTTTAAGAGGGCTATTCTGGCTGAGCAAAGACTTAGTCAAAGAAGATGATGAGTTCAGTGAATCTATTGAACCTGATGCACAAAAACTCAAAGAAATACGCAATCATATCGAACACAAAGATTTCAAGCTTATTGATTCATTTGGTCTGGAAGATTCTACGGAAAGTGAATGTTCTGATGAATTTATTGCTGATTCTTTGACCTATCAGATAAATCGAAATGACTTTGAAAAGAAATGCCTTAAACTTTTAAAGCTTTCGAGAGCAGCCTTAATATATCTTTGCTTGTCGGTTCATTGTGAAGAAAAAAGAAGAAACAAAGATAACGGCGAAATGAAATGTCAGAAAATGCCTTTTAGGGAATTGGAAGATGATATGAAAATTTGATGCTCATAACATAGGCAAATCCCTGCAATATGAATTATTTAGTTTGATGTGTTCTTTCCCCCAATCCCCCGCTTCTTAATCCAGCGACATAGACTCTCTGGTCGGATTTTGTACCGTTTTGCAATAAACCTCTGTGTCGAGCCATTGGCAAGCAAGGCTTCAATCTCTGGCCTGAATTTATCCAACTTGCTTTTTCCCGGCCCCTTCGGTCTGCCTAGAGGCAAGCCTTTTGCCTTCCTTGCTGCTAACGCTTCTTTTGTCCTTGTGGAGATCAAATCTCGTTCGATTTCTGCGGCAAGTGAAAACACTGTCGCCATTACCTTGCTCTGGATCGACCCGTCAAGTTGCCAGTCACCTTTTACCGAATAAATCCTGATCTCTCGGCGTGAGGCGATTGATAGAATCTCCATGCATTCCATCAGCGATCTCCCAAGGCGAGAAATCTCACTGACGATTATACTGTCGCCTTTGCTTAATGATTGCAGGTGGTCAAACAGTTTGCGTTTTTTCCACGAGACAGTTCCCGAAATCTTTTCTTCCACCCATTCAACTTTTCCAAGGTTCTTTTCATTTGCCAGATTCAAGATGGCAGCTTTGTTCTTTTCCAAATCCTGCTTGTCGGTTGATACACGCAGATATCCTATTGTTTTCATGATTCCTCCCAATTTGGATGTTATATAATGGTTGTTAGTATAAGTAGGTTGCGGTTCTTTTCGGCTTTTCAGAGCTTTGTTTTGAACGCGAAAATCCCCGTATTATTTATCGATTGACTGGAAAACCCGATTTCCTGATTAAAAGGTCAACGTTAATTGACCTTTTATCAGTGAGTTTTCGGTCTTGGTTTGTTGCGGTTTAAATGATGGTTTATGGGACAATCAATATGCAGATGCTACCTGTAGTTTAGTTCAACTGTTGTATGTCTCAGTTTTTGAAGTATTGTTAAATAAAATTGGTAACTACTTATGGCATGCATGAATAATTGATGTAGTCGATTTATTTGTTCAAAACCTCAAGTTTCCATAATTCAACACCGCGAATACCATCACTCGCCGACATGTAAATTTTATCGTCTAGTGAATAAATCTGATCTATATAATTGAATTCAGCAATCAGCTTTAATTCTTCAGTTGTACCATCGGTAGCAAACAAGTAATTGCCATCATGCAGGAAAACATATTCATTGTTATGCTCTATTACCTGTTCGCAATATTTATTGGTTACTCTAATTAACTTTGTACCTTCGTCTGTTCCATCAGAAGAATAAACTGCCTTACCGAGTGAAAAGATTAAAACATCATTAATAATTGCCATTTTTGCATCCCAGTAGGACAAAGGCAAAGTATGAATTTTTTGAAGCTGCCTATCTGTTTCGGTATATTTCCACAGTGCTGTTGTA